>Ga0207710_10000032_pt1 | contig 274354 bp, 243 predicted proteins | sample KBSS24metaG_FD_184400 | JGI IMG/M metagenome (GOLD analysis project Ga0207710, IMG submission 184400) | Switchgrass rhizosphere microbial communities from Kellogg Biological Station, Michigan, USA - KBS S2-4 metaG (SPAdes) (version 2) | ecosystem: Host-associated > Plants > Roots >...
CCCGTTCGGTCCGGTCCCGTTCGGTCCGGTCCCGTTCGGTCCGGTCCCGTTCGGTCCGGTCCCGTTCGGTCCGGTCGTCCCGTTCGGTCCGGTCGTCCCGTTCGGTCCGGTCGTCCCGTTCGGTCCGGTCGTCCCGGTCCAGTTCGGTCCGGTCCCGTTCGGTCCGGTCGTCCCGGTCCAGTTCGGTCCGGTCCCGTTCGGTCCGGCGCCGTTGACAGGGACAAGTGTCTGATCGCCCCGCCCCGCCGCGGCGCCGCCGTTCGCGCGGCCGTTATCCCCGGAGCCGAAGGCGGGTGACGGTAGGCGGGTGAGCTCGTCGACCAGGGCGGCGGGCAGCGCCGAGTCGCCAACCCACCAGCCGCGCGGCCGGTGGGGGACGGTCAGCGTCCCGACGAAGCGGCGCCGGCCGTCCCAGGTCGGGGCGGCGGCCGCGTGCATGATGACCTCCGCCTGCCTCCCGTCCTGCCGGATGATCCGCAGGCGGGTCCACAGTCCGTCACCGTGTGTCATCAATCTTCGCCACTGGCGGAGGGCCGCCGGCATATCGTCCGGGTGCACGGCGCCTTCCCAGCCGCTCCCGAGCGCCTGCTCGGCGGCCATTCCCGTCAATTCGCACCAGCGGGTGTTCACGAAAAGGTGCCGGCCGGCGGTGTCCGTTGCGAATATCGCGATGGGAGCGTTCCGTGCCAGCGCGCGGAACATTTCCCAGCCGGCGTCGAACATCTCAGCCGGATCGTCGTCAGGCATGTGCGCCCCCGGTCGACGGCCAGGTGGGCGCGCTCGGGCGCCGAGGCGGCACCGGGCCGGACCCGGCCCGACAAAAGGTATGAAACGGGCAGCGACCTAGCCGGCGCCGACAGTGAACACGCACGTCAGGCCCAGATACCGACCGATCGAACACTCATGACTCCTGGGTACGCCGTCAGGGGCGCTCAGCCGCGCCCACCCCGCCGTGGGCGCGGTCCGGCGCGGCGTGGTGAACGGTGTTCGCCCACCCGGGGAAGGCCACGCGCGACGATAGATTCGGACGCCGGAAGGCTAGCGCGGTCGGCAGAGCCTCTCCGGAATTGCTCGACGTTTTCTCGGCGCGTCGCCACGGTTGGCCGGTCCCGGCCGGAACGTATTGCCAGGGCCGGGTCACATCGGGCATTACGCGACAACGCCCGGCCGGTCGGCGGATTACTTCGGGCGATTGTCGTCAATGAGGGACAACTACGTTGGGTAATCGTAGTGCGATTCGTCGGGCACGCGGCGGCGCCCGGGGTGCCCCGGTGGCGATTGGTACCAGGGGTTGTGCGAACGTTGATGCCAACGTACCTGGATCGGGGACTTGTGGTGATGTGATCACAATCCTACTGTTCGTAGCGACCTGTTTGTACCGACGTTCGCGGATGCGCGCCTCATTCGGCGTCTGACCGCCGGCACCGCTTTCCACACCAGGGCGTTTTGTGCGACGACAGAGTTGTTCGGGCCGGGCCGCGCCTCGCGCGGGCCGCCGGTAGGAACACAACAGAGAGGAAGCGCTACCGGTGTCGACGCGTGCCTCCTGGCTGGACGCCACCTCGGTCATCGAGAGCGAGGTGCGCGAGCTGGTCCGCCGCCGCTCGCTCGACCCGGTGCGCGACCCGGACCTGGTCCGGCGCCTGATCGAGGACGTCGTCACCGACTACGAGGAGCGGGCGCTCACCAGCAACCTCGCCCCGGTGATGGACCGGACCGGGGCCGCCCGCCAGGTCTTCGACGCCGTCGCCGGCTTCGGCCCGCTCCAGCGCCACCTCGACGACCCGACGGTCGAGGAGATCTGGATCAACGATCCGGGCCGGGTCTTCGTGGCCCGCAACGGCCGCAGCGAGCTGACCAACACCATCCTCACCGCCGACCAGGTCCAGGACCTGGTCGAACGGATGCTCAAGTCGTCGGGCCGCCGGGTGGACCTGTCCACCCCGTTCGTCGACGCGATGCTGCCCGACGGCTCCCGCCTGCACGTCGTGATCCCCGACGTCACCCGGCTGCACTGGTCGGTCAACATCCGCAAGTTCGTCCTGCGCGCGGCCAGCTTCGACGAGCTGATCGGGCTGGGCACGATCACACCGGCGGCGGCCCAGTTCCTGGAGGCGGCCATCGTCTCCGGCCTCAACGTGATCGTCGCCGGGGGCACCCAGGCCGGCAAGACCACCATGCTCAACTGCCTCGGCTCCGCGATCCCCGGCCGGGAACGGGTCATCACCTGCGAGGAGGTCTTCGAGCTGCGCCTGCGGGCCCCCGACTGGGTGGCCATGCAGACCCGGCAGGCCAACCTGGAGGGCACGGGCGAGATCCGGCTGCGCCGCCTGATCAAGGAGGCCCTGCGGATGCGCCCGGACCGGATCATCGTGGGCGAGGTCCGCCAGGAGGAGGCCCTCGACCTGCTGATCGCGCTGAACTCCGGCCTGCCCGGGATGTGCAGCATCCACGCGAACTCCGCCCGCGAGGCCGTGGTCAAGCTGTGCACGCTGCCCCTGCTGGCCGGCGAGAACGTCAGCCACGCCTTCGTCGTGCCCACCGTCGCCGCCAGCGTCGACGTGATCGTCCACCTCTTCAAGGACGGCCACGGCCGGCGCCGGGTCTCCGAGATCGTCGCCCTGCCCGGGCGCTCCGAGGGCGACGTCGTCGAGGTGGCGCAGATCTTCCGCACGCGCGGGGACGCGCTGGTGCGGGCCGAGGGCTACCCACCGCACCCCGAGCGGTTCGCGCGGGCCGGCTACGACCTGCCGGTCCTGCTCGGCGCGGGCGAATGGGACCGCCCGGCGCTCGGGATGGAGCGCTGATGGGGATCTTCATCGGCCTGCTGTTCGGCCTCGGCCTGTTCCTGATCGTGATGAGCGGGCGCCCCCGCGCCCGTGCCAGCGCCCCGGCCCGCTGGCGGGCCGAGATGCGCGAGCGCCTCACCCAGGCCGGGATGAGCGCGGTCAGCCCGGAACAGCTGCTGCTGATCAGCTTCTTCGCCGGCCTCGTCGCCGCCGTGGCCGTACTGATCATCTCGGGGACGTGGGCGCTGGCGGCGTCGTTCTTCCTGTTCGCCGCCGCGTTACCGCGCACGGTCGTCGAGCGCCGCCGCCGCTCCCGCGTCCGGGAGCTGCGCGAGCTGTGGCCCGACGTCGTCGACAACCTGGCCAGCGCGGTGCGGGCCGGGCTGGCGCTGCCGGAGGGACTGGCCTCCATCGGGGTGCGTGGCCCAGCCCAGCTGCGGCCCGCCTTCGTCCGCTTCGGTGAGGACTACCGGGCCACCGGCTCGTTCTCCGACAGCCTGGACCGGCTGGCTGCGGCGCTGGCCGACCCGGTCGCCGACCGGATCATCGAGTCGCTGCGGATGGCCCGCGAGGTCGGCGGGACCGACCTGGGCCGGCTGCTGCGGACGCTGTCGGCGTTCCTGCGCGAGGACGCCCGGACGCGGGCCGAGCTGGAGACCCGCCAGGGCTGGACGGTCAACGCCGCCCGCCTTGCGCTGGCCGCGCCGTGGGTGGTACTGCTGCTCCTGTCGACCCGGGGCAGCACCGTCCAGGCCTACGACAGCGCGACCGGGGTGCTGGTCCTGCTGGCCGGGGGCGCGCTGTCGGTGCTGGCCTACGTCATCATGCGCCGCATCGGCCGGCTGCCCCGCGAGGAACGGGTGCTGCGCCGCGCCCATGGTGAGCTCAACGCCGCCGGGCCGCCGGACGTGGCCGGCCTCGGCCGGGCTCCGGGCGCGACCGGCGGTCCGGCCGGTCCGATAGGTCCGATAGGCCCGGCTGGCCCGGTCGGGCCGAGCCCGGCCTCGGCGGGTCCGGCGTGAACGCCGTCGCGCTGGGCGCGCTGTTCGGCCTGATCGGCGGGGTCGGGCTGGCGCTGGCCATTCTGCGCTCGCCGCCGGCCCGCCCGATCCGGTTGGCCGACCGGGTCGATCCCTACCTGCGTGACACTCCCAGCCGGTCGAACCTGCTGGACGACGAACGGCCCCGCGCCTCCGCGCTGAGCGGGCTGGCGGCCTTCGCCCGTCCGGTCCTCGCCCGCCTGGGCCGGCGCCTGGACCGGTTCCTGGGTGGCCAGGCGGCGCTGAACCGCCGGCTGGCCCGGGCCGGCGGGCGGATGTCGGTCGAGGAGTTCCGGGTCGAGCAGGTCATCTGCTCGTCGGCCGGGGCCGGCATCGGCGCGTTCGTGCTGGCCCTGCGGGCCTTCGCCGGCGTCGGCCCGCCGCCCCTGGTCGGCGTCGCGCTGGTCGTGGCCGGGCTGGCCGGCGGGATCGTCGCCCGCGACTGGTGGCTCGGGCGGACGATCAGCCTGCGCGAGGAGCGGATCGTGGCCGAGTTCCCGACCGTCGCCGAGCTGCTGGCGCTGGCCGTCACGGCGGGGGAGAGCCCGGTCTCCGCGCTGGAGCGGGTCGGCCGGCTCTCCGCCGGCGAGCTGGGCCGGGAGTTGCGGCTCGCCCTGGCCGACACGCACGCCGGCGCCACGCTCGTGCAGGCCCTGGAGCGGATGGCCGACCGGGCGCCGGTCCCCTCGCTGGTCCGGTTCGTCGACGGCATGGCGGTCGCGATCGAGCGCGGCACCCCGCTGGCCGACGTCCTGCGGGCCCAGGCCGTCGACGTCCGGGAGGCCGGCAAACGTCAGCTGCTGGAGGCCGGCGGCCGCAAGGAGATCGCGATGATGGTCCCGGTGGTCTTCCTCATCCTGCCCACAACCGTGATCTTCGCCTTCTACCCGGCGCTGGTCAGCCTGACCTTCAACGCGCAGTAGTTCCGACGGGAGACCCACCCTCATGCGTCTGTTCGCCTTCGTCATCAGTTACTGGACGGTTCTGCGCACCCGCCTGGACGCGGCGGGCCGGGCCCGCGGCGGCCGCGACCGGGGTGACGTCCCCGGCTGGGTCATGGTCACCCTGATGACCGCCGGCCTGGTCGCGGCGCTGGCCGCCCTGGCCGGCAACAAGCTGGCTGACCTGTTCAACAGCGCGATCGACACCGTGTCCGGCAGCGGGAGCGGGGGTGGCGGTGGCGGTGGCTGATCAGACCCGGCCTCGGGCCTGGGCCCGGCGCCGGGACGCGGGGGCCGCGCCGGTCGAGTTCGTCATGGTCGGCACGCTCCTGCTCTTCCTGATCCTCGGGGTGATCCAGGTCGGGCTGTTCCTCCACATCCGCAACACGCTGGCCGCCGACGCGGCCGAGGGCGCCAGGCACGCGGCCAACCTCGGCGTGGCCGACTCCGACGGCGGCCCGTACGCGCAGCGGCTGATCGCCACGACCATCCCGGGCCGCGCCGACTCCACCTGCACCGGCGGGCCGGTCCGCGACCCCTCCGGCCTGGCACTGGTCGAGGTCCGCTGCTCGGTCACGGTCCCGCTGTCCCTCGTCCCCCTGGGCGCGAAGCGCACGATCGTGGTCGTCGGCCACGCGATCAAGGAGCAGCCGTGACGACGGCCCTCGCCCGGCGGCCCCAGGACCGCGGCCGGGGGCGTCTGAGCCGGTGGGCGGCCCGGCGCGGCCGGTCGGCCGGAGCGGACGCCGGCAACGCGATGATCGAGTTCGTCGGCCTGTCAGTCGTGCTGTTGATCCCGTTCGCCTACTTCTTCCTGGCGGTGTTCTCGGTGCAGCGCTCGGCGTTCGCGGTCACCCAGGCCGCGCGGGCCGCCGGCCGGGCCTACGTCACCGCCGACGACGAACGGGACGCCGCCGCGCGGGCCCAGGTCGCGGCCCAGCTTGCCTTCACCGACCAGGGACTGCGCGGAACGCCCCGGCTGAGCTTCGTCCCGGTCGGCGCGAGCTGCGGCTCCGGCGGTGCGGGGGACGCCGGTTCGGGCGGCGGCGCGGGCGACGGCGGCGCGGGCGGAGACGCGGCTTCGCTGCGCCCGGGCGCCCGCTTCGTCGTGTGCGTGGGCGCCCGGGCGCCGCTGCCCGGGACGGCCGCGCTCATGCCCGGCGTGGCCGCCGTGGGCGTGAACGGCCGGTTCGAGGTCGTGGTGGACATCCTGCGCGCGAACCGGTCACAGTGAGCGCCCACCCGCCGGGCCCGCGCCGTGGCCGTGATCGCCAGGCACGCGGGGTTTGGCGCCGTGGCCGCCGGGCCCGCCGCCGTGACCACGACCGGGGGACGATCCTCATCCTCACGCTGGGCTATGTGATGATCGCGGCGATGCTAGCGCTGGTCGTCACCGACGTCTCCGCCGTCTACCTGGCCCGCCGGGGGCTGGCCGCGGCGGCCGACGGCGCCGCCCTGGCCGCCGCCACCGACATCAGCCAACAGGGCGTCTACACCGGGGCGGACACCGGGACCGTGCTGCGGTTGGACAGCGGTGTCGCCGACGCGGTCACCGCGTACGCGACCGACGCCGACCCGTCCGGCCGCACCACGCTGACCGGCTCCCTGACCAACCCGACCACGGTCCGGGTTGTCGGGCGGCGGGTCGTGAAGCTGCCGATCATCCGTCTGGTCGGCGTCCGCCCGGTGACGGTGACCGCGAGCGCCGACGCACAGACCGTCGTCCACCCCTGATCCGCCCGCAGCGCCTCCGCGCCCGCGCCCAGGCCCGGTGCCCTGCCGCCGGCCGCCCCGGGGGCCTCGCCGGCCGGTCAGCGCCAGGCGCCGGTGACCGCCACCAGGTCGTCGAAGTCCCGCCCGGTGCGCTGCCCGGCCAGGTCGGAGATGTCGCGCACCAGCCGGTGCAGCCATTCGGCCGGCCGTCCCTCGGCCAGCGCGACGGCCTCGTTGACGTGGTGCGCGGCGCCGTCCCGGTCCGGCCGCCGGCCGGCCAGCTGCACCCGGGCCTGGGCCATCCGTACCGAGATCACCATCCCGGTCAGGCCGCTGCCGGAGATCAGCTCGTCGGCCAGCTCCAGGTAGGGCGCGGCCTGGTCGGGCGCGTCGACCGTGGTCAGCGCCTCGGCGCAGGCCAGGGCGAGGTCGGCCGGGGAGTAGGTCTTCAGCGAGAACCCGGGCCGTCCGTGGGCCCGGGGCCCGAGGCCATCCATGGTGATCCAGGCCCGCCGGATCGACTCGCGTACCCCTTCGGCGTCGCCGGCCGCCGCGTAGGCGCCGGCGGCGACCTTGCCGGACAGCATCGCCCGGGCCGGGCTCAGACCGGCCATCCGCCCGGCGGTGGCCGCGATCTGGGACGCGACGGCCGGGCTGTGCTGGCGGACGACGCGGGCCCGCACCGCCTGGGCTCGGGCGGACAGGGCCGGATCGCCGGCCGCGCGGGCGAACCGCGCGGCCCGGTCGGCCCAGTTCACGGCCTCGGCGTGCTGGCCACGGTCGTAGTAGGCGCTGGCCAGGGAGGCCGCGACCAGGGCGTGCAGCCGCATCCAGTCCAGGGCCGCCGAGCCACGCAGCCGCCGGGTCCGGGGGACCTGCCGGGTGGTGATCTCCAGCGGGCGCAGCCGGGCGATCGTTTCGGAGAGGTCGGTTGTCTCGTAGACGGACAGGGTGTCCTCGAGGGCCGAGAGGCAGGCGTTCAGCAGCTCACCGGTCTGGACGGATGACTCGTCGTCCTGGGTGATCCCGATCATGAACGTCTCGCCGGAGACCAGCCCGGAGACGACGAGGCCGGATACCAGGAGGCCGCGCCGGTCGATGGCGTCGGGCATGTCGGCTTCCTCCGCGCCGCCCAGGGCGCACAACGGTGGGAATGCGACCGGGCTTTTCCGGCCGCCATGTCGGCGGCGTCGGCTAACGACCAGTTGGCCGTGTTAAGCATCGGGGCCCCGCATTCGTGGCTCGTCATCGATTTCCCACCGTCCCGCCCGACTGCCACGGCGATCGGTGGGCGACGCCATCAGGGTAGAACATATCCGTCGCCGTCGGCGCGGCGGCGGCCACTTCCGGCGTATTCTGTGGTCCACGTCTCGCTGGCCGTGATCAGTCGTGGGTACAGGGTGGCGGTTTTGTTTCGAGGACATGATCGCGGAATTTCCGTAAGATTTACGGCGCGATAATATTGCATTTCACGAGCAATGTTTTCGGCGTGTGTCGGTGGCGGTTCCCGGGCCGGCTGAGCCCGTTCGCCCCGCCTCGCCGCGCCGCGAAGATCTCGCCGGTTACGGCCATCGGCGCCGCGGCCGGTAAGCTGAGAGCCATGGCCACTGACATCGCCGAGGAGATCAAAAATCTCGATGCGACACTGACCGGCATCGAGACCGTCCTCGACCTCGACGGCCTGCGGCGCCGCGCCGACGAACTGGAGCGGGAGGCCGCCGACCCCGAGCTGTGGTCCGACCAGGAACGCGCGCAGTCGGTCACCCGCCGCCTGTCCGGGGTCCGGGGCGACCTGGCCCGCGTCGGCGGGCTGCGCCGCCGGCTCGACGACCTGGTCACCGCGCTCGACCTGGGCGACGAGGACCTGCTGGCTGAGGCGTCGGCCGATCTGGCCCCGCTGGGCCGGGAGATCGCCGCGCTCGAGGTGCGCACCCTGCTGTCCGGCGAGTACGACGAGCGGGACGCCATCGTGCAGCTCTCCGCCGGCGCGGGCGGCGTGGACGCGGCCGACTGGACGGCGATGCTGCTGCGCATGTACCTGCGCTGGGCCGAGCGCAACGGCTACACCACCGAGGTCTTCGACACGTCCGAGGCCGAGGAGGCCGGGCTCAAGTCGGCCACCTTCCAGGTCAAGGCTCCCTATGCCTACGGCACCCTGCGCAGCGAGCACGGCGTGCACCGGCTGGTGCGGATCAGCCCGTTCGACAACCAGAGCCGCCGCCAGACGTCCTTCGCCGGCATCGAGATCACCCCGGTCGTCGACCAGTCCGACGACGTCGACATCGACGACAAGGACCTGCGGATCGACATCTTCCGCTCGTCCGGCCCGGGTGGCCAGGGCGTCAACACGACGGACTCCGCGGTGCGGATCACCCACCTGCCGACCAACATCGTCGTGACCTGCCAGAACGAGCGCAGCCAGCTCCAGAACAAGGCCGCCGCGATGATCGTCCTGAAGGGCAAGTTGCTCGAGCGCCGTCGGGCCGAGGAGGCGGCGGAGAAGCAGCGCCTGACCGGCGGTCCGCAGGATGCCTCGTTCGGGTCGCAGATCCGCAGCTACGTCCTCCATCCGTACCAGATGGTGAAGGACCTTCGTACTGGCCATGAAACCGGCAATACCGCGGCTGTTCTCGATGGCGACATCGACGATTTCATCGACGCCGAGATCCGCTGGCGCCGTCAGGCCGACCGGGGCTGAAAGCCGTAAATCCTTCGGCCGCCGCCGTGACCTGGCCGGCGGAAACGCCCCCATCAGCCGGCCGCTGTTAAATCCACGGTACTGCGCGCGGCGGTCACCCCTTTGTTGGGGGCACGGCGGCCAGTCTCGTGGTAGCGGACGGTTCGCGCGGCGGTAGCGGCGGCAGGGCTGCCCGCGGCGGGTAGCGGTGCCCGCGGCGGGTAGCGGCGGACCGGCCAGTGAGCCGACGAGTGAACCGGCGCGCGGAGCATCGGCCGGCGGCCAGCGTGATGCTCGCGGTGATATTGCCCGGCTTGGCCCGCCCGCGTCCCCCCGATCTGCGACTCTTGACCGATGGACGCAGGACGGACGCCGGGCCGGGGCTGGGTCGCGCTGGTCGGCGGCGGCCCTGGCCCGGCCGACCTCATCACCGTGCGCGGGCTGCGCGTCCTGCGCCGGGCCGACGTCGTCGTCGTCGACCGGCTGGCTCCCCGCGAGCTGCTCGACGAGCTCGGCGCGGGCGTGGAGATCGTCGACGCCGGCAAGGCGCCCCACGGGCACAACCTCACCCAGACGCAGATCAACGAGCTGATCGTCGAGCGCGCCGGGCGGGGCCTGGGCGTCGTCCGGCTCAAGGGCGGCGACCCGTTCGTCTTCGGCCGGGGCGGCGAGGAGGCCCTGGCCTGTGTGGCCGCCGGCATCCCGGTCACGGTCGTGCCCGGGGTGACCAGCGCCGTCGCCGTCCCCGCGCTGGCCGGCATCCCGGTGACCCACCGCGGGCTCACCCAGGACGTCACCGTCGTCTCCGGGCACGTCGACCCGTCCCACCCCGGCTCGACGGTCGACTGGGCGTCGGTGGCGACCGGGCCGGGCACGGTCGTGATCCTCATGGGCGTCAGCGCCCTGGCGGCCATCGCCAGCGAGCTGGTCAAGCACGGGCGGCCGGGCGCCACCCCGGTCGCGGTCATCGAGGCCGGCGGACGCCCGGACGAGCGGGTCACCGTCGGCCGGCTCGACGAGATCGCGGCCAGCGCGGCCCAGCTCGGCGTGCGGGCGCCGGCCGTCGTCGTGGTCGGTGAGGTCGTCGCCCTACGAGCCCGGCTGCGCCCGGGCGAGAGGGACTGACCGTCAGGGCCTGACCGTCAGTCGAAACGACCCTTGGCCCGCTGCCCGCGCACCCGGGCCATCTCGCGGTTGGCGTCCCGCTCGGCCAGGGCCTGCCGCTTGTCGAACGTCTTGCGGCCCCGGGCCAGCGCGATCTCGACCTTCACCCGGCCGTCGGAGAAGTACAGCGCCAGCGGCACGATCGTCAGCCCGCCGCCGCCGTCGCGGGTCTGCGCGGCCAGCTTGTCGATCTGGTTGCGGTGCAGCAGCAGCTTGCGCTTGCGGCGCGGGGTGTGGTTCGTCCAGGTGCCCTCGGTGTACTCGGGGACGTGCATCTGGTGCAGCCAGACCTCGCCGTCGCTGATCTGCGCGAACGCGTCGACCAGCGACGCCCGCCCGGCGCGCAGCGACTTCACCTCGGTCCCGGTCAGGACCAGGCCGGCCTCAAGGGTGTCGAGGATCGTGTAGTCGTGACGGGCCCGCCGATTCTGGGCGATCATCTTCCGCCCGGTCTCCTTCGGCACGTCCGTCTCCTCCCCACGCCCCCACGCGTTCTCGATCTACAAGATCATACGCGCAGGTGGCGACGGAGGGCGAAGCCGGCCGTCAGCGCCCCGGCCACGGCCCCGGCGACGGCTACCGTGATCACGCCCCGCCACACCGCGTCCCAGCCGATGAGCGGGAACGCGGTCTCGCCGGCCAGCGCCCCGTCGACCAGGAACGCCTTCAGCCCGACCAGGCACGCCCCGGCCAGCAGGCCGCCGGCGAGCCCCGCCAGCCCGCTCTCGAGGATGAACGGGGCCCGGATCGCCGTGTCGGTCGCGCCGACCAGCCGCATGATCGCCGTCTCCCGGCGGCGGCTGTGGGCGGAGGCTCGCACGAGCGTGTAGATCAGCGCGAGCATGGCCGTGGCCTGGAGCAACGCCAGCGTGAACGCGCCGATCGTGAAGCCGCGCAGCACCCGGTAGAGCGGGGCCAGCACGGCCCGGTCGTCCCGGACGCTCTCGACGCCCGCGCGCCCGGTGTAGTCGGTGACGATGTCGGACGAGCGGCGCGGGTCGGTCAGAGCGACCCGCACCGTCGCCGGCAGGTCACCCGGGGCGACCCCGGAGAGGATAGCCGGCGAGTCGTGGAAGTCCCGCCGGAACCGGTCGAACGTCGCCTGCTTGCTCTCGTAGTCGACCGAGGTGACGACCGGCTCGGCCCGCAGGTCGGACTCGAGCGCGCGGACCTGGGGCCCCGTCGCGTCGTCAGTCAGGTCGACCACGACCTCCACCTGGCCGAGCAGGAACGTGTTCACCGTGTGGACCTGGGCTCGCAGCAGCAGCCCGGCGCCCAGCAGGGCCAGGCAGATCGTCGCGGTCACGACCACCGCGCCGACCATGACGAGGTTGCGCCGCAGGGTGGCCGCGAGGGCGGTGAGCAGCGCGCGGGGTCGCATCCCGTGGCCCGCCGGCCTAGCTCGCCCAGGCGCCGAGCGCCGGCGCGGGTGTCGACGCCGGTGCCGGCACCGATGCTGGCGCTGGCGCCGGCACCCGGCTCGGCGGGCTGTAGGCGCCGCTGGGATGGTCGCGGACGAGTACGCCCGCGTCCAGCTCGAGCACCCGCCGGCGCAGCGCGTTGACGTGGGCGGCGTTGTGGGTCGCCATCACCACCGTCGTGCCGGCCTCGTTGATCCGTTCGAGCAGGTGGACGATGCCGGCACCGGTGGCCGGGTCGAGGTTGCCCGTCGGTTCGTCGGCCAGCAGCAGCGGCGGGCGGGCCACCATCGCCCGGGCCAGCGCGGCCCGCTGCTGCTCGCCGCCGGAGAGCTGCTCGGGGTAGCGGTCGCCCTTGTCGGCCAGGCCGACCAGCTCGAGGATCTCGGGGACGGCTGTGCGGGCGGCCCGCCGGGAGCGGCCGGTGACGTCCAGCGCGAAGGTCACGTTCTGGGCCACCGTCCGGTCGGAGAGCAGCCGGAAGTCCTGGAACACGCAGCCGATCTGGCGGCGGGCCCGAGCGAGGCGGCGGTGGGAGAGTCCGGCCAGGTCCCGGCCGGCGACCTCGATCCGCCCGGCGCTGGGCTCCTCCGCGCGCAGCAGCAGCCGCAGCAGCGTCGTCTTGCCCGACCCGGACGCCCCGACCAGGAACACGAACTGGCCGGCCGGGATGTCTACCGTGATCCCCTCGAGCGCGGGCTGCTTCGCGCGTGGGTACGTCTTCGTGACCCCAGACAGACGGATCACTGTAAACCCTCCGAAAGGACGCGGTAACCACGAGTTCCATGGGCATGCTAGGGGAGGAAGAGGGCCAGCCCAGGCAGGCTCGTCGGCGTCGCGTGGCGGTCCGGGCGGTTCGGGCGGTCCGGGTTGCCGGCGGGCGCTGGCCCGCCCCCTGGGAGGTTGGCCGGGACATCCGTCGAGTATCGGAATACGATCCATTCAGGAAGCGCGTACGGAGCGAGCCCGCCCGGGTGCACACGGGGCGCGCGGCTCACGGCGCGCGGTCGACGGTGCGGGACGCGAGGGAGGCCAAAGACCATGTGCTGCGAGGACCTGGTCTGTGCCCGCTGCGCGGGGCCGGTGGCGGAGGGCCGCTGCCCGACCTGCCGCGCCGCGCGTGCGTCGATGCACCACAACTCCTTTTCGATCACCCCGCAGATGATCGCGATTGTGGCGATGGCCCTGCTGCTGGTCGCGCTGATCGCGCGGCACATCTGACCACCGCCGCTGCCGCTGGCGATCGGGTCGCGCTCTACCGCCGGCTGGCCGGGCCCGAAGGCGCGCAGCTGCTGGCGCTGGCGGCCGAGGCCGTCGGGACGGATCGTGAGCTAGCCGCCGGCGCCCGGCTGCGGGCCGAGGGGCATCCGGCCGAGCTGGTGGCGGCCGCCTTCACCCAGGCCGAACTGCGCCGGGCCGGCGCGGCCAAGTTCAGCCAGTCCGGGGCGATGTTCTTCAGCCGGCCCGGTCTGGAGCAGGCTTCGTCCGAGCCGGTCGCCGCCCATCGGGCCGCCCGCTTCGACGGCTTCGGACGGGTGGCCGACCTGTGCGTGGGGATCGGCGGGGACCTCTGCGCGCTGAGCGCGCGTGCCGGCGGCCCGCGGGAGCTGATCGCGGTCGACTGGGACCCGGCGCACCTGTGGATGGCGGAGCACAACGCGGCCGTCGCGGCGGCGGCCGCGGGCCGGGCCGGCGCCGTCGAGACCCGGTTCGTCGCGGCCGACGTCCGCGAGGTCGACCTGACCGGGGTGGACGCCGTCTTCATCGACCCGGCGCGGCGCGACGAGCGCTCCCGGCTCGGCGCGCGGGCGACGTCCCCGCCGCTGGACTGGGCGCTGGGACCGGGCCTGGCCGGGCGGGTGCCGGCGGTGGCGGTCAAGGCGGCGCCCGGGCTGGACCTGGACCTGGTCCCGGCCGGCTGGGAGGTCGAGTTCGTGGCCGAGGGCCGGGCACTGAAGGAGGCGGCGCTGTTCTCACCAGCGCTCGCCACTGGGGCCCGCCGGGCCACCGTCCTGGCGGCGGGGCCCGAGGGCGGCGCGGCGGCCGGAACCGTGGCGACGCTCGCGGGCGAGCCCGACTCTCCGGAGGGGGCCGGGGCCGTCGACTCCGTGGGGGAGCCCGCCCGCTACCTGTACGACCCGAACCCGGCCGTGACCCGGGCCGGGCTCGTCGGCCCGCTGGCGGCGCGCCTGGAAGCCGGCCAGATCGACCCGCGCATCGCCTTCCTGACCAGCGACTCCGCGCGGGCCACTCCGTTCGCCCGGACGCTGGAGGTGCTGGCCGAGCTCCCGTTCGACGTCCGGGCCCTGGCCCGGCGCCTGGACGAGCTGGGCGCGACGAGCGTGGACATCCGCCGCCGCGGCCTGGCCGGCGACGTCGACGCGCTACGCCGCCGAATCCTGCCCCGCCGCCGGGGCGGGGCAGGGGCCTCCGGTTCGGGCGGCCACCGTCCGGTGACCGTCGTCATGACCCGGCGGGCCGACCGGCCGTGGGCCTTCGTCTGCGCGGACGCATTCGCCCCCAGCCCCGCCAGCCCCGCCGCGGCGGGGGCCGGCGACGTCCCTACAACCGCAGCGGACGGATCGGGGCCGCGATGAGCGACGGGTCGGTGCGCCAGTCGACGCCGGGGACGTCCACGTAGAGCTCGATCTCGTTGCCGTCCGGATCGAAGATGTACAGGCTGTGCGTGACCGTGTGGTCGGACGCCCCGGAGATCATGACGCCTGCCTCGGCGATCCGGTTCAGAGCCTCGCGCAGCTCGTCGTCGCTGTCCCCGACCTTCAGCCCGAAGTGGTACATCCCGACCCGCCGGCCGGCCGGGATCGGCGTCGCGTCCTCGCCGACCTCGATCAGCAGCAGCTCATGGTGGGTGCGGCCGGAGGAGAAGGCCGCCACCGGGAACGCCGGGCCGCCCGCGGCCGGGTCGGGCAGGATCTGCCGCCAGCCCAGCACGTCCCGGTAGAACGCGGCGGAGCGCTCGACGTCCCGTACGTAGAGGACCAGATGGCCCAGTTCCTTGACCTGCATGGCGGCCGCCCCTCCTGCTCCCGACTCGCCTGGCCTGCCGCGGCGGGCCCCGCCGGGCATCTTGTTGCGAGTTCAACTAAGTGTACGGGACGACGGGCGCTGTGCGGGGTGACCTGGGGAGATCGGTTCACGTACGGCCGGGCTGGCCGGGCGCGGTGACGAGGGAAGGCCGGGCGGTCGCCCGCCGTTGTACCCTGGTACATGCTCGCGACCGCGGGCACGACAGATGCGTTGCGCTGGCCTCCGACAGGGCCGGGGCTCGCCGAAGGGCCAGGGGGTGACTGGCTTCGACTCCGGACGTCGAGGCAGGGGAAGCGGGCCGAGGATGAGCGGTTATCTCGTTAACGATCCGTTCGAAACACAGCTGCCAACAAGACGCAGCCTGTTGCCACCTACGCCCTCGCGGCCTAGGAACTGGTAACCGTCAGCCTGGGAGTTCCTCCGGCCCAGGATCTGGCGTCGCTAGGAGGATCACTACTCACCCCGGTCGCGGGGGTGGGTAGGAAACCAAACAGCGACTGGGCCTACACCAGCCAGCCTGCGGGACCGGTGGGGCCGAGAAACTAGAAGCAGGATGCGCCCGGAGAAGCCCTGTGTCGGGGCCGGAGGACGGGGGTTCGATTCCCCCCACCTCCACGTTTGTGATCATCGCGAAGAGCCGGACCCACCTCCACGGGTTCGGCTCTCGCCGTCTCGGGGCCAGGCTGGTGGGCCGAGAGCGGCTTCCGGGCCATCCACCGATCTGGATCATGCTCAGGGGCGTCGATTGACGATCGATCGCTCAGCCGACCCCGTTGTGCGGCGTGTCGTGGTCTGACTGGTGGCCCGTGTCAGTCTTGACAGGTGGGCCGTAGTCGCGTCGCTATAGCGTCAACGCTATGACCTGGGGTACCGTCGAGCTGGAACCGGAAGTCCGGGATTGGCTGGAACAGCTGCCGACCGCGCAGTTCGCGACGGCCGCTTTCTATGTGGATCTGCTCGGCGAGCAGGGTCCGTTGCTGGGTGAGCCGTACACGCGGCAGCTCGACGGCAAGCTGCGGGAGCCGCGGTTTCATCTGGAGGGCCGGGCGATCCGGGTGACCTACTGGATCGCGCCGGGTCGGAGGGTGGTGCTTCTGACAGTGTTTGCCAAGTCGCGGATGAGGGAGGTCGCTGAGGTGTCCAGAGCGAGGTGCGCGCTGGCACGCTGCCTGGCAGGGGCGCACACAGTGAGCGAGGGCGAGGGGTGACGGCTATGGCTGAGCGGGCGGACTGGGCGGGGCTGAGAGAACGCCGGATGGACGAGCCGGGCGCGCGCGAGGCCTACCAGGCAGCCAGGCTGGCATTTGAGCTGGGTAGATCGGTGCGGGAGCTGCGCCAGCGGCGCGCCTGGAGCCAGGCCGAACTGGCCCACGCGGCGGGTATGACGCAGTCGGCCGTGGCGCGGTTCGAGGCCGGTGGCACCGTACCGACACTGCCTGTGCTGGAACGGCTCGCCGAGGCTCTCGACGCCGACCTCGACGTCCGAGTCATCCCCCGTTCAGCGGCGTAGCGGGTGTCCCGGCATGCCGCTCGCCCGATCCTGGCTCTCGTGCGTGAGAGTGCTCCCGCGGCGGGCGGCCGGCGGCGGCGGCGAGTGGCCGTTGCCGGATTTCGTCAGTGCGTTGGCCAGCGGCAAGGGCGACCTCGGCGCCCGTTCCGCTGAGATCCCACGCGCGGAACTCGGGCGCGACCCCGAGCGACCGTCTGGGACACCGGGCCGCTGATCGTCGCCGCTGACACCGAATTGCAGGTCGACTTGGGTTTGACGTTATGACTGCGTCAATCTATCATTTGATCATGTTGTACCCAACCCCCGCTCTTGCATCGGCCGACAGTCAGGTGCTGCGGGACATCGACGGCCTGCGGGATGCGCTGCGGCACCAAGTGCAGGCGGCGCCCTCGAAATGGACCGAAGGTCTGCGGAAGTTCCTGACCGCGGATGCCGTCGCGGCCTCGAACTCGATCGAGGGCTTCAAGGTCTCGACGGTCGACGTCGAGGATCTGATGGCGGGGGAGCGGGATGTCGAGGTCTCGGAGGAGAACCGGGAGGAGACCCTCGCCTACCAGCGGATGATGACCTACCTCCAGACGCTCCACGACGTCGGGGACTTCAGCTACAGCAAGGGGATGCTCAACGCCCTGCACTGGATGCTGCAAGGTCATCATCACACCGCGCGCAAGCCGGCCGGGCAGTGGCGGCGAGGCCCCGTGTACGTCACGGACGCCCGCAACCCCAGGGTCGCGGCCTACACCGCGCCGGACGCCGACGCCGTCCCGGGGCTGATGGCCGAACTCGTCGACTGGCTGAACGCCGACGGCGGCACCGGCACCCATCCGCTGGTTCGGGCGGCCATGGCGCACCTGCACCTGGTGTCGATCCATCCGTGGGCGGACGGGAACGGCCGGATGTCCCGGTCGCTCCAGACGCTGATCATCGCCCGTGAGGGTGTCCTCGCCCCGGAGTTCTCCTCCATCGAGGCCTGGCTCGGCAGCCCCGGCAACACCTGGGAGTACTACCGCGAGCTCTCCGACCGGGGCTCGACCTACCTGCCTGACCAGGACGTCTCGAGCTGGATCCGCTTCAACCTGACCGCCTACCACCAGCAGGCCCAGATTGTCGGCAACCGGATCGACCGTTCCGGGCGGGTCTGGAGCGCGCTCACCGAGTTCGCCGCGAGCGCTGGCCTGGACGAGCGAGTGGTCACCGCCCTGCACGACGTGGCCATGGCCGGCCGGGTCCGCCGCTCCCGTTACGAGCAGGCGGAGGGCCTGAGCCTCCAGCAGGCGCAACGTGACCTGCGCGACCTGACCACCGCCCAGCTCCTGGCACCGGTCGGCCGGACCCGAGCCCGCTACTACACGGCTGGCCCGCGCTTCCCCGAGCCTGTGCTCGAGATCGCGGAGACGCCGATGACCCTGAGAAACCCCTACGCCGGCTGACCGGGCCACGGCCCCTGTTCCCCCGGGACGCCTTTCCACGTCCAAGCGACCGTCACGTCTGGAGCTCACCGATCGGGACCCGGAGGTGGCTGTCATCCTTCGGGCAGACCCACTCCGCCCGTACGCCGTCGAAGACGGGATCGAGCGGATGCGGATGCCCGGGGCATGCGGGTCGGACCTCGCCGGCCTCCAGGAAGTACTCCTGGAGCTGATCGGCAAAACGCCAGGTCAGCTCTTCGAGGGACTCCCTCGGGCCGCATGCGAGCCTCTTTCCTGGCAGCCCCCGCAGTTCTATCTTCACCTCGTGATCGGTGACAGTGACCCGGACCGGATCCAGCTCGGAAGGCTCGACGCGCAGGTCTCGGGCCACTCGTGCCAGGGCGGCCGCCTCAGCACCGCTGATCGAGCTCTGGGCGGGAGCTGATGGAGCGTCCGCGTACCAGGAATCCATGTCTCCTATTTCACCAGCCGTAGAACCACGTTGCAAGTTAGAATCTTCACGGTCTTGGGGCTCACTGGGAATGTTGACTGTATGGTGATCGTCACGACATAGCCGGCTTTTATGCTGTGTTTGGTCCAGGGGGCGTCGCCGCAGTAGTTAAAGCTGGTCAGAGTGCTGTGAAAGGTGTAGTCCGCTGCCGCGGTGTGGGGATCGTAGTGGTAGTTCATACACCGTTTGCTGACGGTGACATGAATCTCCGTTGTGACTTCTCTGTGGCCCGCTTCAACCTGATTTGAACGAGAGATCTGCCAGGCGAACGGCATGGATGGCTTGTTCCCGTACTTGACCTGGGCAATAAATGTGCCGACATTCTTGTCGGTAAGCTGCACCGGTCGATTCGGCGCAAGATCGTAATAGTGAAAACTGGCGGGGTTGGATGTGGCCGCTGCACTTCGAGGCGTACTGGCCACCCCGACCAGCGCCAACGCAACCACGGTGGCCAGCAGGGCCACCACTACGGTGCGGAAATGGCCGATGCTCCAGGTGCTCCGGTGGCTCATTGGAATATTCACAGATCTCCCTGAAGTGCCGGGCCTCGACTGTCGCGTGAGTAAACATCGTCTTTAGAGTGGCCGACGCGTTACGGCGCCCCGCGGGCATCGTGCGTGGCTCTGAATGGCCACTGAAGACTGACGTGCCGGCAGGCTGATGAGAAGCTGCTTTAGCTTGATCGAAAGTTTGGCGGCATTTCTGGACTAATCGAGATGCTAAGATCCCGTGGCGGCCGAGGCAACCGAAATCCTTGCTCGCTCGCGACAGTCACGCCGCGGCGGCGCATAAGTCCAGCTCGGTGGGAGTTGACGGCCGGCACATTCGCGCTGTCAAATATCGGACAGTCGATCAGATCTGCCGTGGCACGGTCGACCGGTGTCGGGTCCGGGCCCCGCTACTACACGGCCGGCAGGTCCAGCCGCTGGGCCTACCCGCTGCCGACCGATCAGCCGGCGCGATCGTTCTCGGCCAGGATGACGAGCACCTCCTGGCCGAACGGCCGGGTCGCTCCTGTGCATCGTCTGGGAACATTCGCATCACCGGGCGCGGTTGGTACTCAGGAGTGCTCGCCTGTCGGCGGCGGCCGAACGGTCCAGGCCGGGAGATGTTGATCACCTGGCGGATGACGACACGCTCACCGCGTCGCTGCGAGTCGTGCCCGCCGGCCGCCGAGCCGAGGTTCGTCTACTGCTGGCGGGCATCGACCGGGCCGCGATGATCCCGGTGCTGCGGGGGATCGAGGGCGCACGGTCGGCGCCGACGACCGTGGACCCGTTGTGGACGATGCCAGGCCACCTGGCTCAGCACGGGCGTCTGACGCACTCGGTGACGTACCTGGTCGACAACGCGCGGTACTCGGTCGTCTGCTCGACGTTCAATTTCCAGCGATCATCAGGCCTGTGGAAGGCACTACGGCGAGCAGCGGCACGACCTGAGATTATGATGAAGGTCTACCTCGACACGGACGCGGCTGACCGCGGCTCGCGACGACCAGGTTCACCAACAACGGATGAGGTCGCAGTGCACCTGCACCCGGCCCTGATACTGCGGACGAAGCCTTTCGACGGCAGCCAGGTCCGCAACCACTCGAAGTTCCTGTCGATCGACCACAGGTTTCTGCTCGTCACCAGCGCGAACTTCTCCTGGAGCGCCGAGAACGCGAACCTGGAACTGGGCGTCCTGATCGACAACTCCAACCTCGCCGAGGCCATTGAACGGGAGTTACGCGAAGCCGAGGACTTCATCTTCGAACACGTGCGCCCCGACAGGACCCTGGCGTGACCGAGGTTCTGGTTCCCGATATTGCCGAACATCTGACCGAATGTCTGCGACGGTTCGGTCGTTCGGCGGCAAGCGGGGGAATCCCGGAATCGAGTCTGTACCCGTAAGCGATTTTCAATTAGCATCTCTAAGAAGTCGGCACTGCTCCGCGCGACTTCGGGGGATAATCGCATGTCAACCGCGTGGATCGCGGAAATCATCGACGCGGTGGACCGGCTGGTCCCGGCCAGCCGAGGCGCCGGACCCAGCCCGAAGCCGCTGGCCGAGGCACGTCAGGTCGACGAGGGGCGGTATGTCGTCTCGACCGCTCGGGGGCCGATCAGGACGGAGTCCCACAACGGGCTCCACCTCGCCCGGCGGGACGACACGGGCCCGGACCGCCAGCGATACCAGGTGTCGGACGTCGAAGAAGGCCAGTCCGAGCTGCGTGTGACCGTCGCCCCGCACGCGCCGGAGACCGGGCTTTGGCTGTGGGGCACCCCGCGGCCGGCGGGACAGCTCGAACGCACCCTCGTCGAGGCCTGGCGGCGTTTGGACGATCCCGGCCTGGCGGCCCGGATCGTCGAGGGCCAGTTGAGTCCCACACCAGCGATCGTGCCGGACGGCCCGGCCGGCCTCAGCGACTCGCAACGCGCGGCCTACCTCGCCTGCACGACCCCGGGCGTCCGGGTGGTCTGGGGCCCGCCGGGGACCGGCAAGACGACCGTGCTGGCCCGCGCCATCGACGATCTCGTGAGCCGGCGCCAGCGCGTCCTGCTCGTCTCGAGCACGAACATCGCGGTCGACAACGCCCTGGCCGCGGTGGCCAGGCGGCGCAACCCAGCGGTCGGCGAGCTCGTGCGGGTGGGGCCGCCGGCGTTGGCCGAGGTCGCGGGCGACGATCGGGTCGCCCTGCCCCGGCTGGTCGAGGCGAAGGCGGCCGCGCTGGTCGCCGAGCGGGACCAGGTGGGTCGGGAGATCAAGGAGTTGGCCGCCCGGCCCGAGCTTGTCCGCCTGCGCGAGATCGAGAAGCGCCTTGTCGGCTTCGACCCGGACGCCTACGAGCAGGCTCGTGTTCGCGTCGAGCGGGATCGGGCGCTCACCGAGCTTTCCGGCCAGCTCCACGCGGCGGAGGCCCGGTGCCTTTCGGTCGGGCGGACCCGGCAGGAACGTCACCGGATCTGGCGCGACGCCCTCCAGCGTCGCGGCGCGGTCGAGCCCGCCGGCGTTGAGCTGACCGCCGCCGAGGAACTGCGGTCGGAGATCCGCCGGCTGGAGTCGATCGCCACGACCGCCGAGGGGGAGGTGCTTGCCGCCGAGATCCGGTTGGAGACGGCGACGCGGGAGCATGACGCCGCGTCCGGAGGTTCCCCGAAGGCGTGGTGGCGCGAACGGGGCCGGCGGTCCGAGCTCGCGAAGGCGCTCGCCGCCGCCACGAGGTATCTAAGCTCGGCGCGGGAGAAGCGGGACGAGGCGCGTCGGCTCGCCGAACGCGGGCGCGAGCTCAACACGCCGCGGATCGAGGCCCATGAGCGGGCCGCCGCCCCGGTCACCGCGGCCGACCTCGCGCGACTCGATCAGGCGGTAGGCGCCGCCCAGGCCGGCGCCGGCGCCGCGGACGAGGCGCTGCGGGCCGCCGAGCACGATCGGGCCGCCATCCAGGCCGCGCGGGAGACGAAGCTGCGCGAGCCTGGCGCGAACGCCGACGAACGCGCGGCGGTCGCGGCGGCCGATCGGGCCGGCCATCCCGCGCTCGCCGCCGAACGGGCCGAGCTGGCGGACGTCACCCGGGAGCTGACGGGTCGGCGCCGGATGCTTGAGGATCGTTACGAGCACCTTCTGACGGAGATCGAGAAGGCGAGGACCGGCGCGGAGCCGGACATCATCGGCCACGCCAGCCTGGTGGCGACCACGTTGAGCCGCTTCCGGCTGAACCGGCACGTCTACCAGGGCCAGTACGACGCGGTGTTCATTGACGAAGCCGGCGCGGCCAGTCTTCCCGAGCTGCTCCTGGCCGCGGCCAAAGGCGGCCAGACGGTCGTCCTGCTCGGCGATTTCTGCCAGCTCGGCCCCGTCTTCCAGCCGGACCGGAGCATCGAGCTGACCGCGTCGATGAGGAAGTGGCTCGACGAGCGGTCCTGTTTCGACCTGCTCGGGATCATGGAGCCCCGGGACGCGCTGGGCCGGCCCGGGGTGGTGACCCTGCGCGAGACCCGCCGCTTCGGGGCGGACGTCGTCGAGCTCGTCAACCGGATTGCCTACGGGGGTGTCCTCATCTCGGCCCCGGACGGTGGCCGACCAGCCGACGATGACCATCCGCCTATCGTCCTGGTGGACGTCGACGGGCTCGACACCCTCAGCCGCGCCCGCGTGCCCGCCTCGGGTAAGGGCCAGTGGTGGCTGGCGGGCGGCCTGCTGTCCCGCGCGCTCGCGGAGTATCACCGCGAGCGCGACGAGAGCACCGGCATCGTCGCGCCCTACCGGGCGGAGAGTCTCGCGATCATCGAGCATCTCGACGACGTCGGGTCACTGGGCGGCGCCCCCGCGATCGAGGCCGGGACCGTCCACTCCTTCCAGGGCCGAGAGTTCGACGTCGTGGTGGTCGACACAGTAGAGGATGGCGACTCCGCCGGCTGGTGCTCCCGCGCGGCAATGCGTCCGGGCGCGACCCGGGACCACCGCGGCGGCGCGCGACTGGTGAACGTCGCCGTCACTCGGGCCCGCCACCGCGTCTATCTCCTGGCGAGTGGGCGGGCGATCGCCTCAGCCAGGGCCGGGACGACGTTCTGCCATATCCAAGCCCTGGTGGATGCGGGGACGATCCGGGTCGTGCGCGCCGCCGATCTTCTCGGCCTCCCCGCGCACGAAGCCGACCGGGCCCAGCTCGACCCGGTCGCCGCCGAGCTGTGGGCGGCGTTCGACGGCCACGTCGTCTCCGACGGGGTGTTCGACGAGTTCGGCTACATCCAGGCCCTGACCGCTGAGATCGACGCGGCCCGCCACTCGATCTGGATGTGGGCGCCCTGGTTCGGCCCGCGGCAGGACGAGGTACTGCCCGCGCTCGAGCGGGCGACGGCTCGAGGCGTGACCATCACGGTGTTCGTCGTCGGCGATTCCGACAGCGTCGTGCGGAGCCAGCGAGCCCGGGATGCTCGCCCACCTATCGCTGACCGCGCGCGTCGGCCGAGCGTCGAGGAACGGCTCGCGGCCCTGCGCGCGGCGGTGACCCAGGTCGTCCGCATCGCCCAGATGCACCAGAAGATCGTGGTGATCGACGAGGAGACGATGTTCCTCGGCAGCTACAACACGCTCTCCAGCCAGAACCGGCGGGAGATCATGGTGCGCCATCGGGGCCGGCGGTTCAGCCAGAAGACCCTCGAGCACGAGCGGGCGGCAGCCCTCGCCCGGCCGCCTCTCTGCCCGGATCACCACCGTCAGATGGAGGCGCGGCGCTCACAGGCGCGCAGCCGCGGCTATCCCTGGGGCTGGGCCTGCCCGGAACGCGGCTGCGGCCGGCGTCAACCGCTCCCGGAGCCGAACGAGCGGGCCGGTAGCCGATCGGGATGGAGCCGGAATGCCCCCGGCCCGTCCCTCCCTGCCCCTACGACTCGGCCCGGAGCGCACCGATGACCCTGATGTTCCGAGTGGACGGCTCATCCGCGAACTCACTGGAAAGGATTCCGCTGGCCAAGGCCGGCTTCAGTGAGCGTGCCCATCTCCAGGAATGGATCCTGGCGAATCCGTCTGTGCTCGGCGACGACGTGCTGATGATCGCGAGCGAGTACGATCGGTGGACGGGCAGCGACGGTGTGAAGGCGCGCGACCGGCTCGACATTCTCGGTCTCGACACGGCGGGGCGTCTTGTCGTGGTGGAGCTGAAACGGGACGCCGCGCCATCGGACGTCCATCTGCAGGCGATCACCTACGCGGCCCTGGTATCCCGCTTCACGCTTGACACCCTCGCCCAGGCCCACGCCGACTGGCTGACTCGCCGCGGCACTCAGACCAGCATCGAGGCGGCCCGCGAGGCGATTATCGTCCATGTCGGTGAGCTGGACGTCGAGCTTCTGCGCCGGCCTCGTATTGTCCTGGTGGCCGGAAGCTTTCCCCGTCAGGTGACGCACACCGTCGTCTGGCTGTCGGAGATGGGGGTCATTGTCGAGCTGATCGAGACCTCGGCCTGGCAGACCGAAAACGGCCCTCTGGTCGGCTTTAGTCGGCTGTGGCCGACTCCGGAACTTGAGGACTTCACGTTGCGGCCCGCCCAGGAGGAAACGGCCCAGGTCAATCAGAAGGCGCAGCAACGTAGGCGAGCCGCCGCGGCGGTCGAGCGTCTCGTCGACGCCGGTAGTATCGAAGCCGGCACGCCGTTGCGGTTCTTGCCGCCGACCTGGCTGAGCACCGCGCAGCGGGCCAGGGTGGAGGAATGGCTGTCGGAGATCCCAGTGCGCGGCCAGGCCGAATGGCGGAACGACGCGAAATCGCCACTGGTCTGGAAGAACGACGGCAGCTCCTGGCTGCCGACCACTCTCGCTCGCCATATTCTGTCGTCGGCAACGGGCGCTGCTCGGGAGGCGTTGCGAGGGCCTCTCTGGTGGGTTCGCGACGATGGTCGTAGTCTGGCCGACCTGGCGGACGCGGTCCCCGGCCAGGGCCGGCGTGACTGGTCGGACCTCCATACCATCCTCGGCGCAATCCCGGCGGGCCGCTGGACGACATACGGCGACATCGCGCAGGTCATCGGCACCGCCGCGCAACCACTCGGTCAGCATCTCACCAAATGTGCCGAGTGTTCTAACCCCTGGCGTGTGCTGAACGCGAGCGGGCGTGTAGCGGACGGATTTGTCTGGTCCGGCCCGGAACGCTCCGACCCGCCCGCTAAGATCCTTTCCGACGAAGGGGTGTCGTTCACGGACGGCTTGGCGGACCCGACAGCGGAGATGACCAGTCCGGCCAGGAAGATTGGCGGTAGCGAGCCCGCCCACACGCTCGCCTGAGCAGGACTCGGCCTGGCTGTTCCGGTCGAGAACTCCCACCGCTGGGCGCGTTCGGCATCGAGCCGATCGGCTGGAGGCGCGCTTGTGACCGGGCGGCCGTCGGTACCCTGAGGGGAGGTAAGCGGCGCGGCTGTCGGCGGTTCGGGACGCCGGATGGGCGGCTTAGACGACTGATCCGGGAGACGCTATGACCCCAGCGGCACAGGAGCCCGGCGAGCAGGACGAGCCCGCCGCCGAGGACCCGGGTACCTCTGCGTCGAGCGACGACTCGGTGGCGCCCGGGCGGGTGGAGTGGACCACCGCTGATCTGGCCCGGGCGTCGGGGCAGCGGATGGGGAGCCGGCTCAGCGACGAGATCCTCGACAAGATGGCCCGGGAGGACTCGTGGCGGGAGCAGGAGGAGTACTACGCCCGCACCCACGACGAGTACATGGCGCGAAAGGACGCGGAGTACAACGCGCGGATTGAGGAGGAGCGACGGGCCGCGCGCGAGGCCGCCGGGCGCCCTACTCTCTCGCCGGGCTCGGTGGCCGATCCACGGGTGCAGGCCAAGGCAGATCTACTCGACAAGCTTGAGGCCGAGGCGCGGGAGGAACGGCGGCGTAACAGCGAGTCCGGCGAGGAGGGCGGTTCGAGTCAGGACGGTGGACGGTAGGGCCGCGGCTCCATCTCGGGCAGAGCGATCTCGGAGCGGTTCCACCCGCCGCCAAGGGCCGCCAAACCGTCCGAGACCTTCTGCCGGACGTCGACGGCGGCGGCGTCGAGGGGGCCGTGCTGCCGGATGGCGTCCTCGCGCGCCCGCGCGTACTCGCCAGCGGCTTCGCGCGGTCGGCCGGACTCGCCGTAGAGGCCGGCGAGGGCCAGTCGGCCGTTGAGGACGTCGGGGTGGCCGGGGCCGTGTTTGTACTCGCGGACACCGAGGACCAGCTTGCTGAGCTCGGCGGCGCGGGGTTGATCGTGCGGGTCTTTGCTGGCCCGGAACAGCGCGATGAGCCGGTCGGCGGCGGCCAGAGTGCGGTCGTCGTCGTTGCCGTACCTGCCGCCCCGGTCGGCCAGGACACGTTCCGCGTGCGGGACCGCGGTGGTCTCGAGGCCGCTGTCCCGGTAGAGCGTGACCAGCCGGTCGCGGGTCTCGCTCACACGCGGTTCGTCCGGGTCGCCCGGCAGGTTCTCGACCCTGGGTGGGCCGACGACGCGCTCGATGTGGGGGATAGCCGCTTCCGGACGTCCCTGGGCCTCATAGCCATCGGCCAGAAACAGCCGGACCTTCCAGGTGTCCGCTGGATCGGGGCCGGCAACGCGCGCGTCGAGTTCTCGCTCCAGCAGCGGTGTGGCCTCGGCGGGTCGGCCGGACCGCAGCAGGCTCACGCCGAGTTCGTGGACGCTGTCGAGCGTCTTGGGGTGACTTGATCCGAGGATCCGCTCGCGCTCCACGAGCGTCTGACCGAATTCCCGAATTGCGTCGTCCGTACGGCCGCCTTGCCGGTAGGCGATACCCAGCTGGTGGTGAGAGTCGAGGGTCTTGGGGTGGTCCGGGCCGATGATGTCCGAACGGCCGGTGAGGGCGCGGTTTAGGTAGTGCGCGGCCTCATCGGTGGCGCCGAGGCGCCGGTAGGCGACCCCGAGCGCGTGCCAGCTGTCCAGCGTGGCCGGATGGTCAGCATCCAGGAGGTTATGCCGGCCCTCGGCCGCGTCACGCAGGAGCTGGATGCCCCGCGAGCTGTCCCCGGCCTCGCTGTAGGAGACACCGAGCTCGTGGCGGGAGGCCAGCGCGCCGGGATGGTCGCGGCCCTGGATCTCCTCCCGGTCGGCCAGCACCGCCTCCAGCCGCGCGATCGCCTCGAGCGGCCGGCCGTAGGCCCGCTCGGCCACCGCTAGGACGTGCCGGCTGTCGAGCGTGTCTGGATGCGACGGCCCGAGCACCCGCTCGCGGTCGGCCAGCACCTGCCCGGCCAGCTCGCAAGCGTCCCCGACCCGGCCGGACTCCAGCAGCGTCTGGGCCAGGATGTAACGGCTGGCCAGCGTCTCCGGATGGTCCGGGCCGTGCAGGCGTTCCCTGATGGGAACGGCCCGCTCGGCCATCGTGACCGCCTCGGCGCTCTGCCCGGTGTCGTTGAGGTACACAGCGGCCCGCTCGGCCAGCCAGGCCGCGTCCTCGCCGCCGCCGTCCCCGCCGCCGGCGGAAGAGTGCGAGAGCACAGCCCGCGTGTGCAGGAGCAACTCCCGCCAGCGCGGCCACGTCGCCGGGTCGCCGCCGATCGTGTCCGGCTGGGCGGCCCGCAGCCGCCGGGCCAGCTCGGCGGTCAGCGAGGCCGTCTCGCCCGGCGTCATGGCGGCCAGGACCGCGTCGCGGGTCAGCGGGTGCATGCTGATGCCCTCGCGGTCCCAGAGCACCAGGGAGCGCCGCTCCAGCCGGCCGGCGGCCGCACCGGTGGCGAAGAACTCGGCTCCGGTGGCGTTCGGGCCCGCCGTCAGCACACGCGCCGTCAGCCGGTCCTGCCCGCCGAGAGCGACGAGGCGCAGCAGCCGGGCTTCGTCCGGCGCCTCGGCGTCCACCCGGCGCAGCGAGTCGCCGAGCAGCTCGGCCATCGGGCCGGCCCAGGGCGGCTCCGGTGAGCCGCGCAGGTAGGAGACATCCGGCGCCGGCGTCCCCGCGTCCAGCCGGTCGAGCATGGCCTGGTAGAAGCCGTCCGGCTCGCGGCGGGCCTCGATCGCCTCACCGGTGTGCCGCAGAGCGTAGGGATGGTCGCCCAGCCGGGCGGCGAACCGCGAGGCGAGGGCCGGGTCGAGGCCCGGCGCCAGGTTGCGCAGCAGCGTGACCGACTCCGGGCGCTCCAGCGGCCCGACCGGCACCGGGACCGCGAGCGAACCCCAGGCCGGGTCCCGGGAGGTGATCAGCAGCTGGCCGTCCCCGCCGGGCCGCAGCCAGTCCGGCACCGCGTCCGGCCCGGGCGCGCCGTCCAGGATGACCAGCCAGCGGCCGCCGCGCGTGGACAGCCGGTCCACGACGGCCTCCGGCCCGCTGTGCTCCGAGAGCCCGAGCCGGGGCGCCAGCTCACCGATCCGTTCGGGATGCTCGCCCGGCACCAGCCACACCGCGTCCAGGCCGTCCGGGTGGCGCCGGGCGTACTCCAGCGCCGCCGTCGTCTTCCCGATGCCGGCCATCCCGGTCAGGCTCACCGTCGGGCGGCGGGCGAAACCGGCGTCGATCTGGTCCATGACGCCGTCGCGGCCGACGAACTCGGCGCCGGGCCCCGGCAGGTTCCAGACGGGGGGCAGCCTGACCGGGAACACCGACGGCCCGTCGGGGAACGCGACGTCCTCGGGCCGGGCTCGTTCGCCGGAGATGGCCAGCGCGACCGTGTCCAGCAGCACGCCCCGCGCCCGGCCTTCGTCCCGGCCGAACAGGTCGAACGATCCGACCTGCGCCAGCAGCCCCGGCCGTTCGCAGTCCTCCACCCGGGCCACCAGCAGCTTGCGGTCCCGGCCGGTCGGATCGGCGGCCCAGGCCGCCTGCCATTCCGCCGCCCCCCAGGTCGACCGGGCGTAGGCCGCTGAAAGCACCGCGATCGTCCGCTCGGAGTTGAGGATCACCCGCTGCATCCAGTCGACGAAGTGCATCCCCGGGGTGGAGTCCCAGGCCTGGACCTGGGTTCGGTAGCCGGCCTCCTCCAGCGTGTGCGCGATCCACACCGCCCACCGCTTGTCCGACTCGGTGTAGGAGACGAAGAAGTCCGAGCCCGGCTCGCTCGACCCCCCGTCAGCCACATCCACAACCGTCTCATGGCCCGCATAGGCAGATCTATGGGATGAATGCCCCGTTCCGCCCGCCCGTCCGGAGCAGATGAGCCTTGCCGGCCCGGCATTGGGATTTTGCCAACGCCGACGGCGGGATAGCCACGTGGACAGCACGGCGCCCGCGTGCTGGAGCAGATCAGGCGAAGTTCCCCCGCCACCCCGCACCGGGCCATCGCGGCTCAGATCGGGATGACCCCCGACGCGTTCTCGCGCGCGGTGAACGGCCAGCGCGCGTTCGCCTCGGTCGAGCTGGCCCGCCTGGCCGACCTGCTGGACGCGGACCTGCACTGGCTGATCACCGGGCAGCCCGACCCGCACCGCCTGGTCGTCGCCGCGCGCCACGACTTCGACCACGCGACGGGCCGCCGCGACGTCCCCGGCCGCCAAGGCGACGAAAAGGTGCTGAGGGACATCGCCCTCGCCTACCGGCAGGCCTACCCCAAGTCGCGGTCCGCGCCGGACCTTCCCAGCTCGTCGGTGGACGCCCGCGCGGCGCTGGGGGAGGACTTCGTCCGGCCCTTCGCCGATCGGCTCGAGAGTCGTGTAGGGAACGGGGCTGGTTGGCCACTCTGAACTGCCGAGATGGCTTTGTTAGCCACTCAGGCAGCGGGGCCGGCCCCGCCTTGTTGGCCACTTGACGCCGCATGCTCCCGTCCCAGCGGCAGCGGTCTCACTGGCACAGTGTCACCGTCCAATCTCGACATGAAGGTGTCCTTCTGCAAGAGTTGACAGACGTGGATGGTAAGCGTGCCTTGGTCGGTCGAGTCCTGGCCGCGTGCCAGGGGGTCGCGATTCTCGCTTGGGCGCTCCTCGGCCCCGCCGGGGTTGGCCTTGGCGCCTATCGGATCTGGGATGTCATTCATCTGCGGCAGGTCGGGGTCCGTGCCCACGCGGTGGTGCTCTCCACGAGTTCGGACACCCAGGACGACGGCACGGATTACTTCGCCAAGGTCCGCTACCCGGTGGGTGCGGTCGAGCATACGGCCCAGGTGACCGGAGATCAGGGCATGCGTGCCGGGGACAGCGTCAAGATCGTCTACGATCCGGCGCGCCCTGACCACGCCAAGGCCACGAGCGACCTGCATATCTGGTCTCTGATTGGGCCGGGCGTACTGATCACAACCGGGCTGCGCTGGACCTATGGCTTGCTGGCCGACGTCCGTTCCTGTACGGCCGCGACCTGGAAGTTGAGGAGGAAATCCGGCGCGCGGCGCGGCGGGCAGCCCGGCGTCGGGACGTGCCTTCGATAGTAGATCACGCGCAGGTAAGCCGGCACCGCCGACTTGCGCCCAGGCTCCGCCTCGCACGCTCCGGACCTTCCGCCACGGCACGGCCGCGTCACCTGCGCCGCAGTAACGCCCCGCATCGGACGCTCCACCTCGCCCTCCGGCGTGCGCAACGACACCATCGGCCTGGTCGGCTCCTGCCCATCAACACCGCTCGACCCCAGAACCGCTCCTCCATGGTCGATTCGCCACCAAGACGCCGAAAAGATAGGGCGTCCGAGGCAGCAAAATCCCCGTGCCGCGTCACCAGCCGCCCCGCGGACCACACCCATAGCCCGAAGCAAGGCGACCAGCCGGATATATAAAATGACGAATTCGGTGCCCGGCCCTCCCTCAAAACCCGATGGACAGCTCCCATGCCCGGGGGGAATCGTTGGCACCGTGCAGCAGGAGGAGATCTGGGACGTTTATGCCGCTGAGCGCTATGACACGCCGGGCGCCGGCATGTTCGCCCCCGAGGTAGTGGGGCCGACCGTGGACCGCCTGGCAGGGCTCGCGGGCACCGGGCGGGCGTTGGAGCTCGCCATCGGAACCGGCCGGGTGGCCGTCCCGCTCGCCGAGCGAGGAGTGCCCGTCACCGGGATCGAACTGTCCCGCCCGATGATCGACAGGCTACGCGCCAAGGCGGACGAGGCGACGATCCCGGTCGTCGTCGGGGACATGGCGACGGCGGTCGCCCCGGGTACCTACACGCTCGTCTACCTCGTCTACAACACGATCTCCAACCTGCTCACGCAACCTGAGCAGGTCGCCTGCTTCCGCAACGCCGCCCGTCACCTCGTCCCCGGCGGCCGGTTCGTGATCGAACTGTGGGTGCCGGAACTGCGCAAGCTTCCCCCGGGCCAGCAGGCCGTCGTCTGGCAGTCCGACCCCGACTACATCGCTCTCGACACCTACGACGTCCTGCAGCAACACGTCGTGTCGCACCACGTCAGGTTCGATGAGAACGGAGGAGCCCGGCTGGCCCGCAGCCCCCATCGGTACATCTGGCCCGCCGAGCTCGACCTCATGGGGCAACTGGCCGACTTCGAGCTGGAGACCAGGCACGCCGACTGGCAGGGAGCCGAGTTCACCGCCGAGTCCCGCTCCCACGTGTCCGTCTACCGCATCCCAGCGAACCGATAGACCCGAACTCAGCCACCCGCACGTCAACCAGGAACCAGCTGTCAAGCTCCTGTCGCCACGCCACATCCGCCTCGGCCAATGACGGGTACCGAAACGCCCAGCGCCGAGCCGGACCTTGCGAGGGGAATCCGCGATCCCTACAGCACCCACCCGGGAACTGGTTCCGGGAGAACCGGTCGATGGCCCAGGAGCTCGGCCATCTCGTCGGGAGCCACCACGACGAGGGGTTGCCCAGGCCGAGCGGGACCGGCACGAGGCGTCCGCCAACGCGTTTGCCGCCGAGCTTCTCCTCCCGCGCGCGCAGCTGGCGTCTGTCACCTGGGACCAGCTGGACGCCGCCGGGCTGGCCGAACTGATCTGGCTCTGGGGCGTGTCCACCGACGCGCTCGCCCGGCGCCTGGGCGCGGTGACCGGCTCCCAGCCCGAGGTCGTGCGCGCGTGGGCCGGGCAGCCGACCCAGCGCCTGCTGCGCCAGCACCGGGTGTCCGCGTCGAGCGAGGATGAGATCACCATCCGGATGGACGCGGCGGCCCGGCGCCGCTTCCCCCTCGCGCTCCAGGAAGCGCATCTCAGAGGGATCGCCGCCGGGACGCTCGGCCAGGGCACCCTGGCCTGGATGGTCGGCATCGACCCGGAGTCCCTGGATGTCGACGCCCCCACCCGACCCGAGGTGAACATCGACGACCTCGCCGGAGCGCTGGGCCTCTGAGCGGACTCGACGTCAGGACAGCGGGCGGGTGGCGCGGAAGCGGAAGGAGCGCTTGCCGACGGTGACGTCGACGTCGGTGAAGCCGGCCCGGCGCAGCCGGTCGGGCAGGGTTTCCGGGTCGACGACGACCATCGTGTCGCCGATGTGCAGGACGCGGAAGCCCAGGCTGTAAAGGCTGTCGCTGCCGGCGAACACGCCGCCGGGCCGCAGGGCGTGCAGGGCGCTGGCGAACAGCCGGTCCTGGCCGGCCGGCGACGGGACGTGGTGCAGCATCGTGAAGCAGACGACCGAGCTGTGCGCGCCGTCGGGGACGGGCAGGCCGGCGCTCGCGTCGCCGCGCAGGACCGTGGCCCGGTCGCCGAACTCACGCTGGAGCCGCTCGACGGAGGCCGGGTCGATCTCGACGGCGGTCAGCCGGGGGACGTGGGGGGCGAGCAGCCGGGTGCTGGCGCCGAAGCCGGGGCCGATCTCCAGGACGTCGTCGCCCAGCTCGGCGCCGTCCAGCGCCCACGGGAGCAGCACGGACTCCATCCGCTGCGCCCATTTGTCCGAGCCGCAGATCCGTCGGTGCGCGTAGTTCATGGCCATGAGCGGACGGTAGGCCGGGGCCGCCGGTGGCTGACAGCCGCTAGCCTGCCATCCCATGTCGAGAAACGGACAGGCAAGCGGGCCGGCCCGGCCGAGCCGCGCGGGCGACCCGTTCGCGTTCGCCCGCGCGCGGGGCATCCCATCCGGCGCGATCGTCGTCAGCGACCATGAGCTGGCCGGCGGCGAATGGTTCGAGGCCCACCGGCACAACGCCCATCAGCTGGTCTGGGCCCCCAGCGGGGTCGCCGCCGTCCGGGCGAACGGCTCGGTCTGGCTGCTGCCGGGCACGCTGGCGCTGTGGGTGCCGGCCGGCACGGTGCACGCCACCGGCGCGGCCGGCGCCGGGCCGGGCGGCCGGACGGTCATCCGCAGCCCCTTCCTGGCCGTCGACGGCTGCCCCGTCGCCTGGCCGGAGCCGACCGTCGTCGCCGTGGGGCCGCTGCTGCGGGAGCTGATCGGCTACCTGACCGACCCGGCCGTGGCGGCACCGGCACGAGCCCGGGCCGAGGCGGTGCTCAGCGACCTGCTGCGCCCGGTGGGCGCGACGACGCTGCGAGTACCGATGCCGCGCGACCCCCGCGCCGCGCACGTCGCCCGCGAGCTCGGCGCGCATCCGTCCGACCCGCGTGACCTGGCCGAATGGGGGCAGGCGGTCGGCGCGAGCGGGCGGACCCTGGCCCGGCTGTTCCGCGCCGAGACGGGGCTTGCGTTCGGGGCCTGGCGGACCAGGCTGCGGCTGCAGGCCACGCTGCCAATGCTCGCTGCCGGCTCGACGGTGGCCGCGGCCGCCCGCCACGCCGGCTACGCGACGCCGAGCGCGTTCGTCAGCGCCTTCCGGCGCACGACGGGCGTCTCGCCCGGGGCCTACTTCACCTCGGCGGTTCTGGCAAGCCCGCCGGGATCCCCCGGAGCGGGTGAGGATCCCGGCGGCGGCCGGATGGCAAAACGCGCCGATGATAGGGTGGAATCACATTCGGGCGGCAGGACTATTTAGAGGTACACGGCGAGCGGTCGAGGGGGTCTTACGACGATGTTTGATCCAGCCGGGTTCGACGAGTTCTCGTATGACGGATTTTCCTTCGACGCGGGCGGCGAGGAGTTCCGTGCCTCATTTGCGCTGACGGGCCCGGCCGGGCGGGCGGAATTCGTCGAGACGGTTCACCTCCCGAGCCGAAATCTGGCGGCGGAGTCGCCGTCGCCCCGGATCGCCCGGCTGCTCGCGCTGGCCACCGGGCTGAGCTACTACAAGGCGGCGGCGCCGGCGCACATCACGGTGGCGTTCGGCTTGACTGACGCCGAGCGGGTGTTCCTGACCGAGCTGATCCGTAACGGCCTGGGGGAGTTCGCCTACCGTAACCGGCTGCCGAGCGCGCTGTGGCCGGAGATCGTCGGCGAACGCCTGGCCGCCGTGCCCGGGGAGAGCGCGGGCGGCCGGGCGCGGGGCGACGTGCTGACGCTGCCACCGCTCGTCCCCGTCGGCGGCGGCAAGGACTCGGTGGTCACGATCGAGTCGCTCAAGGCCGTGGGGGCCGACCCGACCCTGTTCTCGGTCAACACCTTCCCGCCGATCGAGCGATGCGCCCAGGTCAGCGGCCTGAAGCTGGTCTCGGCCCGGCGGCGCATCGACCCGCGGCTCATCGCGGCGAACCGGGACGGCGCCCTCAACGGGCACATCCCCGTCACGGCCATCGTCAGCCTGATCGCCCTGCTGGCCGCCGAGCGCCTCGGGCTCGGCCCGGTGGTGATGTCCACCGAACGGTCGGCCGCGTACGGCAACCTCGACTGGCAAGGTATGCACATCAACCACCAGTGGTCGAAGAGCCTCGAGTTCGAGAAGCTGCTGCGCGCCGCGCTGAGCGCCGACGGCCCGGAGGACGGCGCGGCTGGCGCGGGCGGCGCGGGTCTGGACCCGGACGTGTACTTCTCGCTGCTCCGGCCGCTCTCGGAACTGGAGATAGCCCGGCGTTTCGCGAAACTCCCAGCCTATTTCGGTGCCTTCACCAGCTGCAACCGGGCGTTCCGGCTGAACGAGGAGACCCGGGCCTCGGCCTGGTGCCGTGAATGCCCCAAGTGCCAGTTCGTCTTCCTCATCCTGGCCCCGTTCATCCCCGCCGCCGAACTTACCGCCATATTCGGCGGGAACCTACTGGACGACGAGGCCAACCTCACCGGTTACGCGGAGATTCTCGGCCTGAGCGGGCACAAGCCGTTCGAATGCGTCGGGGAGTACTCCGAGGCGCTGCTCGCGCTGGAGATGTTGGGTGAACAGAGCATGCCCGGCGAACAGCCCGGCTGGCGCGGGGCACGGCTGGTGCCCCGGCTCGCCGAGCGGGTCCGCGCCCAGGGCGCGACGGTGGACGCCGCGACCCGGGCCGACCTGTTCGCCGCCGACGCCCCGCACGCAGTCCCGCCCGCGTTCCGGACGGCGCTCGATGCCCTGGCCTGACCTGAGCACGGCCCGCGTCGGCATCTGGGGGTTCGGCCTGGAGGGCCGGGCCGTCCTTGACGTCCTCGCGCCAGCCCCGGCCCCCGGGGTGGCTCCGGCCCCGGGCGGCCCCGGACCGGCGGCCCGCCCTGGCCGGGGCATCCTCGTGGTCGACGAGCGCGCCGTTCCCGACACCGCCGAGCGTCCCGGCGTCGAGTACGCCTGGGGACCGGCCGCCCTCGACCGGCTGCGCGGGTGCGACCTCGTCGTGGTCAGCCCCGGGATCCCCCGCACCCACCCGTTCCTCGACGAGCTGGCGGCGGCCGGGACGACGCTGACCACGGGCTCGGCCCTGTGGCTGGAGTCCAACGCCGGCCGCACGGTCGGCATCACCGGGACGAAAGGCAAGAGCACGACCGCGTCCCTGGTCCACGCGATCCTCGCCCAGGCCGGGCCGGCCGTGCTGGCCGGCAACATCGGCCTGCCGCTGCTGGCCGTCCCGGCCGGGGCGGAGCCGGTGGTCGCCGAGCTGTCCAGCTACCAGTGCTCGTGGATCACCCGCTCGCCCCGGATCGCGGTGGTGACCAACCTCTACGAGGAGCATCTGCCCTGGCACGGCGGCGTGGAGCGGTACTGGCGGGACAAGGCGCGGATCGCCACGCACGGTGCCGACGTCCTGGTCTGCGACGCGCCCACCATGGACAAGCTGCGCTCGGTCGACGAGCGCGTCGACGCCGTCCGGCACCTGGAGATCCCGGGCGCTGGGGCGAGCATCGACGGGCCCGACGGCCGCCCGGTGATCACCGTCGGTGAGCTTCCGTTGCACCTGCGGGCCCGCCACCTCGTCGGCGCGGTCCGCGCGGCCGTGCTCGCCGCTGCCGCGGCGACCGGTGCCGTCCCGACGGCCGGTGCCGTCGCCGCCGGCCTCGCCGGCTACACCCCGCTGCCGCACCGGCAGGAGGTCGTCGCCCACGCGGGCGGGATGGTCTGGGTCGACGACACCCTGTCAACGACCGCGGAAAGCGTCGTGGCCGCCGTCGAGGCATTCCGCGCCCCTCGGGTGATCCTCATCGTCGGCGGCCAGGACCGGGGCATCTCCTACCGGCCGCTCACCGACTTCCTGCTGCGCCAGGCGGGGCGCGTCGAGGTGGTCACGATCCCGTCGAACGGGCCGAGCGCCGTCGCCGAGTTCGCTCAGCGTCACCCCGGCCGGGTCCACTCCGCCGCCGACCTGCCGGGCGCGGTGCGCGCGGCGGCCCGGCTCGGCTCGCCCGGCGCGCATGTGATCCTCTCGCCCGGCGCGCCCAGCTACGACTTCTTCACCGACTACCGGCAGAAGGGCGCCGTGTTCCGGGCGGCGGTGGACGGGCTCGACGCGGCCGACCTCGCCCGCGCGGCCGGCCACCCGGAGTAGCCAATGCCGTCGGCCCCGCCCGGATGACGCCAGCCCCGCCCGGCCCGCCAGCCCCGCCGGTCCCGCCGGGCGCGCCCGGCCGGCCGCGCCCGCTGCCGGCCGCGCTGGCCCGGGCGCTGGCGGACGTCGTCGGCCCGGCCCACGTCCTCACCGGCGCCGAGACCGCCGGCTACGCGCTCGACTGGACCGGCCGCTTCCAGGGCGCCACGCCGGCTGTCGTCCGCCCCCGCGACACCGCCGAGGTCGCAGCCGTCCTGAGCCTGTGCGCCGCGGCCGGGCAGCCGGTCGTGCCGCAGGGCGGCAACACCGGCCTGGTCGGCGGAGGCGTGCCGCTGCGCGGCGAGGTGGTGCTCAGCCTGCGCCGCCTCGACGACCTCGGCCCCGTCGACGAGGCCGCGGCACAGGTCAGCGCGGCCGCCGGAGTGACCCTGGCCCACGTCGCCGACGCCCATCCCGACCTGGAGCTCGGCGTCCTGATCGCCAGCCGGGACAGCGCGACCGTCGGCGGCGCGATCGCCACCAACGCGGGCGGCCTGCGCGTCCTTCGACACGGCCCGATGCGGGCCCAGGTCCGGGGGATCGAGGCCGTCCTGTCCGACGGCACGGTGATCGAGCACATGGCCGGGCTGACCAAGGACAACACCGGCTACGACTACCCGAGCCTGCTCGCCGGTTCCGAGGGCACCCTCGCTGTGATCACCCGGGCCCGGCTGCGCCTCGTGCCCCGGCCGCGGGCGCTGCTCGTCGCCGTGGTCGGCCTGCCCGGGCTGGCGGCGGCGCACCAGCTGGCCACGGCGACCGCCCGCGAAGTCCCCGGTCTGGTCGCGGCGGAGTTCTTCACCCAGGCCGGGCTGGACGTCCTGGCCCGCCACGCCGGCCTGCCCCCGCCGCTGGAGCCGCCGGCGCCGGTCTACCTGCTGCTCGAGGTCGAGGCGGCGGGGGAGGACCCGGCCGACGCGCTGGCCGCGCTGGCCGAGGTGGTCGGCGACGCCCCGGCCGCCGTCGCGCGGACCCCGGGCGAGCGGGCCCGGCTGTGGGCGTACCGGGAGCGCCAGCCCGAGGTGGCCGGCTTCCTCGGGACGCCGCTGAAACTCGACGTCGCCGTCCCGTCCGGGGCCTGGGTCCGCCTGGCCAGCGAGGTCGGCGACGTGGTCGCCGCGGTCGACCCGGGCGCCGCGGTCATCACGTTCGGCCACATCGTGGACGGCAACGTCCAGGTGAACATCGTCCCGGCCGCCGCGGCCGACGGCCGCCATCAGGACGTGGTCCTGCGGTTCGTCGCCGAGCTCGGCGGGTCGATCTCGGCTGAGCACGGTATCGGCGCGCTGAAGGCGGACTGGCTGCCGCTTTCGCGTTCGCCGGCGGAACGGGCGCTGCTCGCGGGAATACGAGCCGCGTTCGACCCGGCCGGAATTCTCAATCCGTCGGTTCCGCCGCACCCGCCCGAACGTCCCTCACCGCGGACCCGTTGACCCCGGTCCTGTTGACCCCGGACCCAAAGACCGGGATCCGCTGACCTGGGGTCCGGCGGACCGGGAGCCGCCGGGCCCGAGCTCGCCGAACAGCTCGTCGGGGTCGCCCCAGCGGCGGAGGGCGACGGCCAGGCGTTCGCGCAGCCGGGCCGAGGGCCCGGCCCGTCGGCGCATCCGGGCCGGTAACAGGAACACCTTCTGCGGCGGGAAGACCGCCGGGGACCCGCCGAACAGGCGGGCGCAGGTCTGGCCCCGGGTCTCGGTGGCCAGCGCGGCCGCCGCCAGCGGGCTGAGCAGAGCGCTGTGGGCGTGCCAGGCAAGCTCCTCGCCGTGGCGGTCGAAGGCGGCGCCGGGCAGCGCGTGCCCGACGGCGTCGTGGACGGCGCGGAAGGCGTCGTTGTCCTCGTCGGTAAAGAACGGGTGGGGATTTCCGCAGGCGGCGCTCGAGTACACCATAAGCCGTCTGCGGTCGCGGATATCGGCGGCCAGCGCCGTGGCGTCCGGGTACGGGTCGTCGGCCGAGATCTCGACGGCCAGCCCCAGACCGCGCGGCCGGGGCCGGGTGAGCAGGTCGAACTGGCGGTACAGCTCCTCGCGCAGCTGACGGTAGGCCGGCAGCGCGTCGGGGGCCAGTATCGGCGCGGCCGCGTAGATCCGGGCCGCGCGCCGGCCCATTGCCGGCTCCGTGAACGCCGCGGTAGTGCCGCGCGCCGTCGGGGACGGTGGGAGGACGTCGTGACAGTGACGCTTGAGGGGTTCACCGGGCGCCGTGCCGCCCATTCCGTCTTGCGCCGGAATGGGAGAAAGTGTCGACATGTCGCATCCTGTGGCGGCATTCAACGAGATCTCTCCGGCCGTGACCGGATTCCGATGGCGACTCGCGGCCGAGAATCAGCGGGAACTGACATGTGCACGCCTGGTCCACGTCTGGTCCACGCGGGTCCGGAGAATTACTGGCCGGCCCCTGGCCGTGGGCCGGCGGCGACGCGCTCGCCGTCCTGGACGGCGTCCGCATCCGCCAGCCCACCGATGTGGCGCCGCGCGCCGCCCGTCGTGTGTCCGCTGTGAATGGTGTCAACCATGAGGTCTGGTGTGTACGATGCCAGCAGCATGATCGACTCGTTCGGGGGATGGCGAGTATGGGAGACAGCCCGTTCGACGGCGCGGCACCGGGGTCAGGTGGCGGCGCCGCTGGTCGCGGTCCCGGCGGCCCGGTCTACCTGGCTGGCCCGGACCTGCCCGGCTCGCCGGGGCCGCCCAGCCCCCCGGGCCCGTCCGGTCCGCCCGGCTCGTCCGGCCCGCCGGGGCAGCCCGGCCCGACGGTCACCGCCGCCGAGATAGCCCGGATCGCGAATGTCGGGCGAGCGGCGGTCAGCAACTGGCGGCGGCGCCACGAGGACTTTCCGCGGCCGGTCGGCGGCACGCCGTCGAGCCCGGCCTTCGCGCTGCTCGCGGTCGAGGAATGGCTGCGAGCCAACGGCAAGATAGCCGAACTGACCAGCGAGGACCGACTCTGGCAGCGGCTGCGGGCCGGCGCGGCCACCGGTAGCGACCTGGCCGACATCCTCGTCGCGGTCGGCCTGGCCCTGTTACCGGGCGGCGTGGACGCGGCCCGGGCCCCGGCCCCGGCCGCCACCTCGGCCATCCCCCCGGCGGTGGGCCGGGCCAGCGCGATGCTGATCAGCGGCGCGTTGCCCCGGGTCGGCGGCCTGGACAACCCGGAGGTCCGGCTCCTGGTCCAGGAGGCGGTCGCCCACGGTGGGGCCGTCGCCGCCTTCGAGGCGCTGCACGACCGGTACGTCGAGGCCCACGGCCGGCAGCTGATCACGACCGCGCCCGAGATCGCTTGGCTCATCGCCGAGATCGCCGACTTCCGCGGTGGCACGGTCCTCGACCCCAGCTGCGGGACGGGCGGCCTGCTGGCGGCGGTCGTCGACCGGCTGCGGGCGCGTCCCAGCCTCGCCCCGGACCCGCCGGCGCCACCGGCGCGGGCGTCCGCGCCCGCGCCCGGGCCGCGGGTGCTCGCCCAGGACAGCGAACGCGCGCTGGTTCTGATCGCGGCGGCCCGGCTGGCCCTGCGGGACCTGGAACGGGATGACGGCCGGGCCGAGATCGGCGTCGAGGACTCGCTGCGCCGCGACCTGTTCGACGACGCGCGCGCCGATGTCATCGTGTGCGATCCCCCCTTCGCTGACCGCGACTGGGGCCATGACGAGCTGGGCAGCGACCCGCGCTGGGAGTTCGGTCTCCCGCCGCGGGGCGAGTCGGAGCTGGCCTGGGTCCAGCACTGCCTGCACCACGTGGTCGACGGGGGTCGTGTGGTGATGCTCATGCCGGCGGCGGCCGCGGCGCGTCGCTCGGGGCGCCGTGTGCGGGCCGAACTGCTGCGCCGGGGCGCCCTGCGGGCGATCATCGCGCTCCCGCCCGGCCCGCGTTCGGCCAGCGCGGCGCCCGTGCATCTCTGGGTCCTGCGCCGCCCGGCGCCGGGATCGACCCGGGCCACGCACGTCCTGCTGGTGGACGCGGTGGCCGCGGCCGCGGCGGGGCCGGCCCGCGGCCCGGGAGCTGAGACCGGCGCCGCCACCGCGGGCCGGGAGGCCGCGGCGACGCCGATGGAGCGGGCCGTGCGCGCCGGCCTCGCGGCCTGGCTCGCGTTCGACCGCGGCGACCCGGCCGGCCAGGGCGCTTCCCTCGGAACCGGAACCGGAACCGGAGCCGGCTCCGGCACCGGCTCCGGCACCGGTGGCGGTGCCAGTGGCGACGTCGACGGAGACGGCGACTTCGACCAGGCGCTCGCGCGCCGGGCGGTGCCGGTGGTCGACCTGCTTGACGAGGACGTCGACCTCACCCCGAGCCGTCATCTCGGCGAGCCGCCGGCGCGCGATCTCGGCAGCCGTTTCCTCGATGCGCAGGGCCGGCTGGCGGCACTGTACGCGGCGGCGGCGGCGGCCATGCCGCTGTTGGTCATGCCGTCGCTGGCCTCCCCGTCGTTCGCCTCCCTGGCGTTCGCCTCCCAGTCGTCGGCTTCGCCGTCGGCACCCCCGGAACGACCCTTCACCATGACGACGCTCGGCGAGCTGGCGCGTTCCGGGGCACTGCGGATCCTGCAGGTCGGGGCCGACCCGGCCGCGGTGGAAGCCGGCGAGGGACCGGCGGGGGCCGACGAGGCGGTGGTCAGGGCGACCGACGGGGTGACGGCCAGCGCCACCGACGGGGTGACGGCCGGCGCCACCGACGGGGCGGTGGCCAGGGCCGGCGATGAGGCGGCGGGCGGGCCGGTGGAACGGCCCGTCCTGACCGTGGCCGATGTCGTCGCCGGACGGGACGCGACGGGCTCGCCCCGGCCCCGCGGCCCGGCGCCGGCGGCCGCCTCGCCCGCCCGAGGCTCGCTGGGCTGGAGCGAGACGGTAACCGAGCAGGGCGACGTGATCGTGCCCGTCGCCGCCCGGCGGCTGGTCGCCCGGGTGGTTGAGGGGAGAAGCCTGGACGAGGCGGTCCTCGGTCGGCTGGACACCGGCGGACCGAGCGGCCGGCGCCCGCTGGACGCGCTCGGCCCGGGGCCGCGGCCCGGGGCCCGGGTCGGCCCGCACCTGTACGTCCTGCGGCCGGACCAGACCGTTCTCGACCCGTATTTCCTGGCGGGTTTCCTGGGTGGCACGGCGAACGCGCGGCGGGCGTCCACCCTTTCGGGAGCGGTGAAGCTGGACGTCCGCCGCGCGTTGGTGCCCCGCCTGGGCATCGCCGAGCAGCGGCGGCTGGGGGAGGCGTTTCGGCGGCTGTGGATTCTTGAGGGGGCGCTCAGCGAGATAGCGACGGTGGGTCGTCTCCTCGTCGAGACCGGGGTCGCCGGCCTGACCGCGGGTCAGCTCACTCCACTGGGTGAGACCGGCTGCGCGGCAGGATGAGCGGGGGACAGGGTCTGGTCGGACGGAGTAGGAATCCGGCCCTGAATCAGGTGAAGACCGATACGCCGCCCGGGCCGACCAACAGCCCGACAATGATGAGCAGGATGCCGTAGAGAATCGCGCCCCGCAGCAGCGAAACGATTCCGCCGACCACAAGAATAACCGCGAGAATCCAAAGTAGGAAGGCCATATGCAGTACCTTCCGCCGTATCGGCCGTTCTAAACCGGTCGCGGTGTGGATGCCGTTATCGGACGGTCAGGTGACCCTCGGCGCCGCCGTGGCGGGCGTCCTGGCCGGGCGGAACGGGATCGCCCGGCGGGGGGCTCGGACGGGGGTCGCCGGGCGGCACCGCGTCGGCCGGGTCACCCTCGGGATCGTGCTGGTCCGGGTCGTCGAGGTCGGTCTCCCGGTTCGGGTCGGTCTCCCGGTTCGGGTCGGTGTCCCGGTTCGGGTTGGTCTCCCGGTTCGGGTCGGTGTCCCCGTCCAGGTCTGTGGCCCCGCTCGGGTCGGCGCCGCCGTCCCGGTCGTGGTCGCGCATGAGGTCGCCTCCGTCCTGATCGTGCGTCCCGACACCGGGACATTCCCATCCGGCGGGCCGCTATCCCGCCTCCTCACCACCGGATGCCGGAGGACTGCCACGGCAGGAACCGGTGCATCACGTAAAGGTCGACGTCGCCCAGGCGTGGGTGCTGGAAGGCTGCGGGCAGCGTGCCCACCACCCGGAACGCGAGCGAGCGCCACAGCGCGACCAGCCGCGGGTTCGTCGCCGGCACCTCGTTGAACTGCATGGCTCGGTAGCCCAGGTCGGTGGCCCGGTCGATGACGTGGTCGGCCAGTTCCCGGATGACCTCGATCTCGTCGTAGTCGGGATCAGCCATGAACACGGCGTGGGCGACGTGGCTGCCGAGATCGGGCAGGTTCGGGCCGAGCTGGGCGGTGCCGGCGACGGCCGGCATGGTCGGGTCGGTGTCGTCCTCGATGACCCACACCTCGGCCGGCTCCGGCAGCATCCAGGCCGCTCGGGCCGCCTCCTCCGTCGTCTCGGGATCCCAGGTGTAGGTCTCCCCGTCGGCGACGGCCGCGCGCCAGACCGGCCAGATTCTCGGCCAGTCCTCGGGCCCTGCCTGTCGCGTCACCACGGCCCGATCATGCCTGGTCAGGCACCGTACGCGCTGGGCGGCGGTGGCGAAGGTGGCTTCATCCTGGTCTTCGTCACCATGTCGTGACTCGCTTGAGACTCCCAGAGATCTCGACCGTCTTCTCGGGCTGTTACTTTGAGGTCCCACACGAACGCTTAAAGTAACAGTATCGTGCCGCTGCGTTGGTTGGATCCCTCATCGGGACCAAGTGATTACCTGATGCGTCCTGAACAGGAGAGATAGGTCCATGAGATTTGTGGCACGGTGTCGCGTCCAGTCGGACGCGGCGAGCTGGGCCGGCGGGCCGAACCCCGCCGCCCGAATCCGCCGGTTCAGCCTCCGGCGGCCCCCGGTGCGACGCACCGTCGTCCCCCTGGTCGTCGGTGGGGCGTTGCTGGCCGTCGCGGTCCAGCCGGCCGGAGCGTCCTCAGTGAACACCGCCTACGTGGCGTCAGCGAGTGGGGTGGTCAACGTCCCGCAAAAGGTCCTCAGCTTCTTCCCGGGCCAGCCGACCTCGACCGGCAGGATCCTCGCCGGCGGGAGCCCTGGCCTCGTCATCCGGTCCGGCCAAACCTCGGCGTCGTCCACGAAGGCGGACGCGACCGCGCTCCCGGTCACGCTTGAGCTGGGCTCGCAGACAGTGCTCACCACGTCGGCGGCCAGTGCCCACTGCGTCAACTCGGCCCCCGGGGTCGTCTCCGGGTCCAGCCAGATCAACGGCGGGTTCCTGAAACTGTTCGGCGTGGACATCCCAGTGCCATCGAACCCCGCGCCCAACACGGTGCGGGGGTTGCCCGGCATCGCGAGGATCACCTTCAACCGGCAGACCACCGCCGCGGACGGAGCTCTGACCGTCCAGGCGATCTATGTGGTGTTGTTCAACAACGCCGAGACGGCGGACATAGCCGCCGTCACCTGCAACAGCCACCCGGTCTGAGCGAGACAGTACGAACAGCGGGGGTGGGGTCCGGTGCCGGGCCCCACCCAACCTGCCGCCCTCCGCGACCGGGGGCTCCGCCTATTCTCCCGGTCGCTTCGGGCGGGTGGCCGCCGGCTACCATCGGCTGGTGGTGCTGCGCCGAACGGTGACGGGCGAGGAAGCGGACCAGGCGATGGAGGTCCGGCCCCAGTTCGCCCTGGCCTACGACGGGGACGTGCCTCGGTTCCGGCTCGCCGACGATCCGATCCCGGCCGAGCAGGCCTACCGGATCGTCCACGACGAGCTCATGCTCGACGGCAACGCCCGGCTCAACCTGGCTACGTTCGTCACCACGTGGATGGAGCCGGAGGCCGACCGGCTGATGGCCGACTGCTCGGCCAAGAACATGATCGACAAGGATGAGTACCCGCGCACGGCCGAGCTTGAGCTGCGGTGCGTCAACATCCTGGCCGACCTGTGGAACGCTCCGGCCGGCACGGCCGCCGTCGGCTGCTCAACCGTCGGCTCGTCCGAGGCCGGGATGCTGGCCGGGATGGCCCTGCTGCGGCGCTGGCGGGCCCGGCGCAGGGCGGCCGGGCTGCCGTCCGACACCCCGAACCTGGTGATGGGGGCCAACGTTCAGGTCTGCTGGGAGAAGTTCGCCCGCTACTGGGACGTCGAGCCCCGCCAGGTGCCGCTGGCCGCCGGCCGGACCCACCTCACCCCGGCCGAGGCGGTCGCCCGCTGCGACGAGAACACGATCGGTGTCGTGGCCGTCATGGGGTCGACGTTCGACGGCAGCTACGAGCCGGTCGCCGCCATCGCCGCCGCGCTCGACGCGCTCGCCGGCGGCGGCGGCCCCGACGTGCCGATGCACGTCGACGCGGCCTCCGGCGGGTTCGTCGCGCCCTTCCTCGACCCCGACATCGTCTGGGACTTCCGCCTGCCCCGGGTGTCGTCGATCAACGCCTCCGGGCACAAGTACGGGCTGGTCTACCCGGGGGTGGGCTGGGTGCTCTGGCGCGACGCCGATCATCTGCCTTCTGACCTGGTGTTCCACGTCGACTATCTGGGGGGCGCCATGCCGACGTTCGCGCTGAACTTCTCCCGGCCCGGCGCGCAGGTCGCGGCCCAGTACTACGAGTTCGTCCGGCTGGGCTGGGAGGGCTACCGCCGGGTGCAACAGGCCAGCCGGGACACCGCCAGCTGGCTGGCCGAGCAGGTGGAGGCGACCGGGGCGTTCGAGCTCGTCGCCCGCGGGCCGGGCATCCCGGCCTTCGCCGTCTCGATGAAACCCGGCCTGGCCGGCGACGTCTTCGACGTCTCGGAGCTGATGCGGGCCCGGGGCTGGCTGGTGCCGGCCTACCACTTCCCACCGGACCTGACCGACCTGGCCGTCCTGCGGGTGGTCGTGCGCAACGGGTTCACCCGGGACCTGGCCGGCATCTTCCTGGAGCATCTGCGTGGCGTGGTCGAGCGGCTACGGTCGGGTGCCGCGGGCCCGGCGGCCCGGCCCGAGCGCGAGACCCGGGGCGGCTTCCACCACTGATCGCGAACCCGGCCATGCTCGCTGGCCGGTGGCCGCGGGGCCTGCTCGTCAGGCCGTGGCGACGTCGCCCAGGGTCTGGGCCGATCCGCAGGCCCGCAGGCCGAAGACGTCGAAACGGCGGTTGACGGCGTCGGCGCGGGCGTCGACGTCCGACAGCAGCCGCTGGGCCGCGCTGGTCTGGCCCGCGCGTAGCCGGGCGACGCCCTCGGCCGTCTCGTCGATCATCGTCTGGTTGTCGGTGTAGAGCGAGGACAGCACGGCACCGTCGGCCGGCGGGCGCGGGAGCGCCCGCAGCTCGGTCAGCTGGCGCTGGTTGAGATCGCGCAGCGTGTCCAGGAAGGTGGCCTCGGCCGCGGAGTCGGCGCCCTCGCCCGGGGTGGGGACGGCCGCGAACAGGGGTGTGTAACGGTCGCAGACGGCCGACGCCAGGTCGATGTAGCGGGAGCGGGCCGCGCTGTTCGCGCTGGCCGGGGCGGCGCCGCCCGGCGCCGGGGCGCTCCGCCCGGCCGGGCCCGCCGGGCCGGTTGGGCTGGTTGGGCTTGCGGCGGGCGGCGTGACCTGGTGGGCCAGGCCCGAGCCGCACCCGATCAAAGTCAGGACCAGGGCGGCGGCGCACAACGCGCTCGCCGGGCGCACGGGACGGACCATCCCGCGCCCCCGTGTGTCGTTCATGTCCGGATACGGTAGCCCACCGTCCAGCACCGATCCGGCCGCCGCCTGAGAGCCATTGGTCGGGCCCTCGCCCCACGGCACGGGGCGAGGGCCCGACCGGTCAGCGGCCGGAGCGCGCGGGCTCGGTCGGGTTCGACTCGCCGCCCTGGGCCGGGATGAGGGCCAGCTCGTCGTCCGAGTCGCCGCCGCCCTCGACGGCCAGGCGCGGCAGCGCCCGGTCCAGAGCGCGGGGCAGCCACCAGTTGGCCTTCCCGAACAGGTGCATGAGCGCCGGGACCAGCGCCGTCCGGATGACCAGGGCGTCGATCAGGACGGCGACGGCGAGCCCGAGGCCGAACTCCTTGACCCCGCGTTCGGGGATCAGCGCGAAGGAGAGGAAGACCAGGGTCATGATGACCGCCGCCGCCGTGATCACCCGGCCGGTCTCGGCCTGGCCCAGCGTGACGGCCTGCCGGTTGTCCCGGCGCCGCTCCCACTCCTCGTGCATCCGGCTGACCAGGAACACCTCGTAGTCCATGGACAGGCCGAACAGGATCGCGAAGAGCATGACCGGCAGCCAGGCCTCGATCGGCCCCTTGTGTACGCCGATCAGGTTGGACAGCCAGCCCCACTGGAAGATCGCCACCAGGGCGCCGAAGGCCGCGCTGACCGCGAACAGGTTCATGACCGAGGCCAGCAGCGGGACGAGCAGGCTGCGGAACACCACCATCAGCAGGAGGAAGGCCAGCGCGACCACGATCCCGATGAACAGCGGGAGCTTGCTCGTCAGCACCGAGGCGAAGTCGTCGTAGCCGGCGGTCAGCCCGCCGATGTAGACGGTCGGCCCGCCCTGGGTCGCGGCCGGGATCTCCCGGTCACGCAGCCGCTTGAGCAGGTCGGAGGTCGCCTTGTCCTGCGGGCTGGTCTTCGGGAACACCGAGATCGTCGCGGCGCGCCCGTTCGGCGAGACGTTCACCGCCGTCACCGAGTCGACGCCCGGGTCCTGCTTGATCGTCGTTTCCAGGTTGTTCAGCGCGGTCAGGTCGGCCGGCGAGTTCACCCGGGCCGCCAGCAGGAACGGCCCGTTAAAGCCCGGCCCGAAGCCCTGCGCGAGCAGGTCGTAGCCGCGCCGCGAGGTCTGGCTGGTCGGGTCGTTGCCCTGGTCGGACGAGCCCAGGCGCAGCGAGAAGAACGGGATGGCCAGCACCCCGATGACGACCACCGCCAGGGCGCCCAGCGCGACCGGCCGGCGCTCGACCAGCCGGGCCCAGCGCCAGCTCAGGCCGGACACCTTCGGCCCGGCCGGGCCCGTCTCGGCCAGTGCCCGCCGGTCCTTCTTGGTCAGGACCTTGTGGCCGTAGAAGCCGAGCAGCGCCGGCAGCAGCGTGATCGAGGCGAACATCGTGAACAGCACCGCGATCGACGCGGCGATGGCCAGGCCGTAGAAGAACGACACACCCAGGGCGAACATGCCCAGCAGGGCGATGCAGACCGTCGCCCCGGCGAACAGCACGGCCCGGCCCGAGGTGTTGACCGCCGTCACCGCGGCGTCCTCGACCGATCGCCCGGCCCGCAGCCCGGTCCGGTGCCGGTTGACGATGAACAGGGCGTAGTCGATGCCGACGCCCAGCCCGATCAGGGAGGCCAGGATCGGCCCGATGGTGCCGATCGTCACTACGTGGGTGAGCAGCCCGATCACGAACTGGGCCGCGACCAGCGCGATGGCGGCGGTGATCAGCGGCAGCGTCATCGCCAGCAGCGAGCCGAACGCGGCGAACAGCACCACCGCCGCCGCGACAAAGCCGATCACCTCACTCGGCCCGCCCGGGCTGCTCTGCTCGGCCCGCGCCACCGGCTGCCCGGTCACCTCGACCTTCAGCGCTGGGGTGGCCCCCGCCCGGGAGGTGTCGATGATCTTCTTGAGGTCGTCCACTGAGACGTCGTTGGCCTGTGCGTCCAGCGAGACCGTCGCGAAGCCGATCGTGCCATCCCGGCCGATCTGGCTTGCCCCGCGTGGCCCGTAGGGGCTCTGGACGCGGGCGACGTGTGGCAGGGTGGCGACCTTGGCCAGCAGGGCCTGGGTCGGGGCGCTGGTCGCCGGGTCGGTGAGCCGGCCCGTCTTTGCCTGCAGGACGACCGTCATGTCGTCGCCGGAGGCCGCGGGGAACTCCTGCTTGAGGAGATCGAGCGCGCGGGTCGAGTCGGTGTTCGGAAGGCTGAAGGTGTCCTTGATGCTCGATCCGACGCTGGTGCTCAGGCCGCCGAGGACGACGAGGCCGATGATCCAGCTGAGGAGTACCAGTCGTCGGCGGCGGAAGCACCAGCGGGCAAGGGCTGCCACATGTCCCCCTTGGGCACGGTCAGGTGGGGATGTCAGTTACAACGCGATGTATCGGCAAAATACTAACTGACCGTCCGGTCAGGTCGCGGAGAGGTACCGTTCGGGATCGGCGGATGTTGTGTCAGTCACGCGACATCCGGCGCGGGAACTAGGCAGAAGGGCAGGTAGAGGGCCGTGGGGCGTCCACCGGGGGGTTCGGGCACCGGTACGCGGGACCGGATCCTCGCCGCCGCCGCCGACCTGTTCGGTGAGAAGAGCTACGCGGGGACCTCCGTCCGGGACATCGCCGAGCGGCTGGGGATCACCAAGGCCGCGCTCTACTACTACTTCCCGTCGAAGGAAACGATCCTCGACGCCCTCGTCGATCCCCTGGCGGCCGCGCTCGAGCAGCTGGCCGCCCGGGCCACCGCCGCGCAGAGCCCGCCGGCCGAGCAGATCATCCGGGAGCTGACCGGGATCCTGGCCGATGCCGGCGCGGTGTTCTTCGCCGTGGCCACCGACCCCGCTGTGCTGCACCGGCGGTTCAAGGGGGCCCAGATGCACGAGTGCATGGACGCCATCGCCCGCGCCCTGGCCGGCCCGGGCGCGACACCCGTCCGGATGGCGCGGGCGCGGGCCGCCTTCGGCGCTATACAGGGCGGTGTGCTCGGGACGGCGCTCGCGCTGGTCCGGGAACACGCGGCCCGCGAGCGGTCCGCCGGCGAGCGCGAACTGCCGGGGCTCGCGGTCTGGCGCTCGATCTCCGACGAGATCCAGTGCGAGGTCGCCTCGGCCGCGCTGGCCGCCCTGGGCCGTCCCGCCAGCGCGTCGGGACTGGCCTGCCCGTTCGACCACCCCCGCCCGACGGACCACCCCCGCCCGACGGACCTGCCCAGCCCGACGGACCTGCCCGGCCCGACGGACCTGTCCAGGCCGACGGACCTGCCCAGCCCGACCGACTAGGCCGCCCGCGGCCGGAGGAGCCGTCCGTTGCCCCGTCGAGCGCGCCCGGGTGCCCGCCCGCCGGTCATCGCCCCGTCGACCGCCGCCCCGTCGACCGCCGCCCCGTCGACCGCCGCCCCCTCGACCGCCGCGCTCGTGCTCGGCCTGGCCCTGGTCGCCGGCTGCTCGCCGGAGGTCCCGCCCGCCGCCGGGATCGCCCGGCCCACCTCGCCCGGGGCGGACGCCCCGGCACCGTCCGTGCTGTCGGCGGCACCGGCCCGCGTCGACGTGACCGTCGGTGGCCGGCTCCGGCTGAGCCTGGAGGTGGCCGACACCGAGGCCGAACGCGAGCGCGGTCTGATGGGGCGCCGTTCGGTCCCCGCCGGCGGCGGCATGATCTTTCTCTTCGGGTCCAAGACGACCACGGCGTTCTACATGTACCGGACCCTGGTCCCGCTCTCCATCGCCTTCGTGCGCGCTGGCCGGGTGGTCACTGTGCGCGAGATGGAGCCCTGTCCGGCCGTCGATCCCAGGGGCTGCCCGCTGTACCGGGCCGGCTCGCCCTATACCAGCGCGATCGAGGCCCGGGGTGGGACGTTCACCGCCGCCGGTACGCGCCCAGGGGACCCGGTGATCATCCGCCAGCGGTAGAAGCCGGGACCTGATATCACACGGCGAGCGGCGCGCATCGCACGGTCAGGCGTTCCGGAAAGATCTCACCGAATACCGGTCCCGGCTGTAGGTCGCCCGGAGATGTGATATAGATATCCTTTCGGATGGCATTTATGAGTGGTATTTCACGACTATGTCACTGATATGACGGTCATGCATTGTTGTCACGTTGCGATGTGGATCGCAAACCCTGGGCGTCCAGGTGGGCCAATGCCCTCGGCGGCCGGGACAACCGGGCGAAGCTCCCGGTCGCGGAGGGCGGCAGGTTGGCCACCCGCCCGAAGCGACCGGGAGAATGGGCGGAGCCCCGGTCGCGGAGAGTGGCAGGTTGGCGGGGTGTCATCCAGCCGACGTTGGACGATACGGCGCACGACCGGTGGAATGGGGGCATTGCATGGACTGGGAGCTTCGGAGTAACCGACTGGCCCCGTGTCCGATGCGACCGGGACAATCGAACGCGGTCCGCCGGTCGCGGAGGGCGGCCGCCTGGCAACGGGTGTCGGATGTCTTCCGGGCGACGAGACATACGAAGGTGGTGGATCGTCGTCATCGCCGATGCTTGGCGCGACAGGTGTGACCGCGGCTGCCCGGAGCTACCGTCCGGGCGGCCTCCCAGCGACCGGAGGTGGCCCCGGTGAACACACCGGCGAAACCGGTGACCCCGAACGACTCCTCGCCCGGCCCGAGCGAGCCGCGACAGCGGTTCGGCTGGCCGCCCCGCACGGCGGTGGTCACGGGCGCGAGCAGCGGCATCGGCCGTGAGGTCGCGCTGGCGCTCGCGGGCATGTCGTGCCGCACCCTGATCACCGGGCGTAACGGGCCCGCGCTCGACGAGGTGGCCGCCGCCAGTGGCGGTCACCGGTTCGCGGTCGACCTGGCCAAGCCGGGGGCCGAGACCGCGCTCGCCGCCCGCGCGGAGGAGCTGCTCGGCGACGTCGACCTGCTCGTCTGCTCGGCCGGCCAGGGCGCCGCCGGGCCGTTCGACCAGCTGAGCCGGGACAGCCTGAGCGAGCTCATCGCGGTCAACGTCCTGTCACCGATCGCTCTCACCCGGGAGCTGCTGCCCGGCATGCTGACCCGCGGTCGGGGCCGGATCCTGCTCGTCGGTAGCGTTGCCGGCGCGCTGGGGGTGCGCGGCGAGGTCGCCTACTCGGCAAGCAAGGCGGCTCTCGTGGGATTTGCCGACGCGTTGCGGTCGGAAGTAGAGGGGCGAGGGGTCACGGTTACGCTGTGTTTTCCAGGCGCGGTCGACACGCCGTTCTTCCACCGGCGGGGGGCGCCATATGTGCGGCGGTGGCCGCGGCCGCTGCCGGCCCGGCTCGTCGCCGAGCGGATGCTGCGCGCGTCGGCCCGCGGCCAACCCGAGGTATGGGTGCCGGGCTGGCTGGCGCTGGCTGCCCGCGTGCACGGCATCGCCCCGCCGCTCTACCGCCGGCTGGCCGGTGTCTTCGGCTAGGCCGCGCCGGTGGGGCGGGCGTTCGCGGGCCGAGCGGGCCCGGCAGCGCGCGCCAAGACGACTGTGACATCAGGCCGACAGGACCGGGACGGCGCCGGGCGCTTCCGTCGATGATCACCGGCAGGCACCGGGCGCGCTGACCGGCCGACCCGGCGGGCGCGACCCGATCGCGTAACCGGAGCGTGGGGCATGACCCCGCGACCTGACCGCCCGCCTGCCTGACACGACGAGCTGACCGGTGCGACGACCTGACCGGTGCGACGACCTGACCGGTACGACGACCTGACCGGTACGACGACGAGGAACGGAGAAGCATGACTGTCAGCGACGTCGGCAATCTCGGCGGCGTCGGCGCGCGGCGCGCGGAGCCCTCGCCCTCGCGCCCCCCGGCAGCGGGCGTTCCGACCGGAGCGGACGAGGTTCTCGACGCCTCCCTGGACTCGGTGCTCAGCGTGGCGGCCGGGGAGAACTTCCCGGTGTCGCCGGGCATTCTGCCGGCCGACATCCAGGCGGACCTGAAGGCCGTCTACGGGTTCGCCCGCCTCGTCGACCAGGTCGGCGACGCGGCCGAAGGCGACCGACTGGCCCTGCTCGACGCGATGGAGGCCGACCTCGGCGAGATCTGGGGCGGCGCCCCGCGCCTGCCGGTCCACCAGGCGCTCGTCGAGACGGTCGCCCGCCGCGGCCTGACCCGCGAGCCGTTCCGCCGCCTGATCGAGGCCAATCGCCAGGACCAGCGCGTCACCCGTTACGAGACGTTCGACGATCTCGTCCAGTACTGCACGCTCTCGGCCGACCCGGTCGGTCACCTCGTGCTCGGGGTGTTCGGCTACGCCACGCCGGAGCGCATCGCCCTGTCCGACCGGATCTGCACCGCGTTACAGCTGGCCGAGCACCTGCAGGACGTCGCTGAGGACCACCGGGCCGGGCGGATCTACCTCCCGCGCACCGACCTGGTCGCCTTCGGGGTGGCCGAGCCCGACCTGGTCACCTCGCCGGCCTCGCCCGCGCTGCGCGCGCTGATGGCCTTCGAGGTGGCCCGGGCCCGGGAGGTCCTGGACGAGGGCACGCCGCTGGTCGGGATGGTCCCGGGCCGGCTGCGCGTGGCCCTGGCCGGGTTCGTGGGCGGCGGGCGGGCGGCGCTCGGCTCGATCGAGGCCGCCGGTTACGACGTGACCAACCACTCGCCCAGCGCGCCGAAGTGGCAGGTGGCCAGGGAGGCCGCGGTCGTGGCCGCGGCCGCCTCCGTCCCGGCGGGCGCGGCCCGCCGCGGCGCGCTGCTGGCCGGTCCCGTCCTGGCCGGCGGGGTCCTGGCCCGGGCCGTCCCGGCCGCCCGCCGGCGCCGCGCGCGCCGGCTCGCCGGCGGGGGAGCGGCCCGATGACCGGCCCCGGACCCTCCCCGACGGTCGCCGAGGCGTACGCCGCCTGCGAGGCGATCACCAAGGCCGAGGCGAAGAACTTCTCCTATGGCATCCGGCTGCTGCCGGCGCCGAAACGGGCCGCTCTCTCCGCCGTCTACGCGCTCTCGCGCCGGCTGGACGACATCGGCGACGGCGCGGCGCCCGACGCGGAGAAGCTGACCGCGCTGGCCGCCGCCCGGGCCGACGTCGAGGGCCTGAGCCTCAACTCCTCCGACCCGGTCATGGTGGCGCTGGCCGACGCCAGCACCCGCTACCCGATCCCGCTGGACGCCTTCCTCGAGCTGATCGACGGGGTCGAGATGGACGTCCGTGACGTCACCTACGAGACCTTCGACGAGCTGGTCCTGTACTGCCGGCGGGTGGCCGGGACGATCGGGCGGCTCTCGCTGGGGATCTTCGGCACGGCGACCCGGATCGACCCGGCCCATGCGAAGATCGCCGACGACCTCGGGATCGGGCTCCAGCAGACGAACATCCTGCGCGACGTGCGCGAGGACCTGCTGCTGGGCCGGATCTACCTGCCGCGGGCGGAACTGGCCCGGGCCGGCATCGTCCTGGAGATCGACGCCGCCGGGGCCCTGGGCGGCCCCCGCGAGGCGCTGCTGACCTACCTGCGCGACGGCGCCCGCCGGGCCCAGGACTGGTACGACCGCGGCCTGCGCCTGCTCGACCTGCTGGAATGGCGCAGCTCGGCCTGCTGCGCCGCGATGGCCGGCATCTACATCCGGCTCAACCGCCGCATCGCGACCGACCCGGCCCCCGTCCTGCGGGAGCGGATGGCCCTGCCCGGCTGGGAGAAGGCGGTCGTCGCCGCCCGCAGCCTGGCCGGCCGGCCCGAGGGGATCGCGGCATGACGGACGCACCCAACCACCCATCCACCCGTGACCTAGCCACCCGTGACCCAGCCACCCACGCCGACCTGGTGGTGGTCGGGGGCGGCTTGGCCGGCCTTTCGGCCGCGCTGGTCGCGGCGGACGCCGGCCGAAAGGTCGTCCTGCTCGAGGGCAAGCCGCGCCTGGGCGGGCTGACGACGTCGTTCCAGCGCGACGGGATGTGGGTCGACACCGGCCAGCACGTGTTCCTGCGCTGCTGCGACCACTACCGGGCCTTCATCCGCCGCCTCGGCGTCGAGCACCTGGTCAGGCTGCAGGACCGCCTTGACGTCGGTGTGCAGGTCGCGGACGGGCCGCGGGCCCGGCTGCGCCGCACCCGGCTGCCCTGGCCGGCCCCGCTGCACCTGGCCCCGGCCCTGCTCGGCTACCGGGCGTTGCCGCTGGGCCAGCGGCTGCGGGCGTCGCTGGCCGCCTTCGGTCTCGGCCGGCTCGACCCGCGCCGCCCGGAGGTCGACAGCCGTTCGTTCGGCGACTGGCTGGCCGCCCACGGCCAGGGCCCGGAGGCGACCGAGGCGCTCTGGGAGCTGCTGACGGTGGCCACGCTGAACGCGACCGCCGCCAACGCCTCGCTCGGCCTGGCCGCGAAGGTCGTGCGGACCGGCCTGCTGGAGCGGGCCGACGCCGGCGACATCGGCTGGGCCGAGGCGCCGCTGGGCCGGCTGCACGGCGAGGCCGCGCTGGCCGCGCTCACCGAGCGGGGCGCCCGCGTGCTCACCAGCACCAAGGCCCGGGCGATCCAGCCCGGCGGGCCCGGCGACGGCGGGCTCGGCGACAGCGGCGGCGGGCTCGGCGACGGCGGGGACCGCGACGCGCTCTGGACGGTCGTCACCGACGACGCCACCTTCACCGCGCCGGCCGTGGTGCTCGCGGTGCCGCCGGACGCCGCGGCCGGCCTGCTGCCACCAGGCGCGGTCGCCGACCCGGACCTGTTCCGCTCGCTCGGCTCGGCCCCGATCGTCAACGTCCACCTGGTCTACGACCGGCCCGTCCTGGACGAGCCGTTCCTGGCCGGGGTCGGGACACCGGTCCAGTGGGTCTTCGACCGGACGGCCTCGTCCGGCCTCGGCGGCTCGCCCGAAGCGACCGGGAAAACAGGCGAAGCCCCCGGTCGCGGAGGGCGGCAGGGTGTCAGCGCGGGACCGGGGAACCAGCAGTACCTGGCGATCTCGCTGTCGGCGGCCGAGGAGTGGGTGGACCGGCCGGCGGCCGAGATCATCGAGGTCTTCACGGCGGAGATGCGGCGGCTGCTGCCGGCGGCGGGCGGCGCCGAGATCGTCCGGGCGTTCGTCACCCGGGAGCGGCACGCGACCTTCCGGCAGGCGCCGGGATCGCTGTCCGCCCGCCCCGGCCCGGCCACCGCGCTACCCGGCCTGGCGCTGGCCGGCGCGTGGACCGACACCGGCTGGCCGGCGACGATGGAAGGCGCGGTGCGCAGCGGCCTGGCCGCCGCCCGGGTCGCCCTGACCGGCGCCGCCGGCCCGGGCGGCCAGGCGCTGCCCGAGACCGCCGCCCCGCCGCCGGCCTGGCGCCAGGCCACGGCTCCGGCCCCCGCTCCGACTCCGGCCCCCGCTCCGGCGCCGAGCGGAGCCAGCACCCCAGGCAGCACCAGCACCAGCACCATGCCAACGACCAGCTCTCTGACGGGGGGACAACCCGTATGACCACGACGGTGCCCGAGGCGATCGAGCGCGGGCGGAACCTGGCGGTCCCGGCGTTACGGGCAACCGTCGACCGCCTGCACCCGCGGCTGCGCCGGGTGGTCGCCTACCACCGGGGCTGGGTGGACGCCGAGGGCAACGCGCTGCCGGGCGGCGGCGGCAAGCTCGTGCGGCCCGCGCTGGCGCTGCTGTCCGCCGAGGCCGCGGGGGCGCCGGCCGAGGTGGGGCTGCCGGCGGCGGTCGCCGTCGAGCTCGTCCACGACTTCTCCCTGCTGCACGACGACCTGATGGACGGCGACACCGAGCGCCGCCACCGGGCGACGGCCTGGACGGTGTTCGGGGCGGACGGCGCGATCCTGGCCGGCGACGCCCTGCTCGGCCTGGCCACCCAGGTGCTGCTGGAGGTGCCGGGCGAGGCCGGCCGCCGCGCCGCCTACATCCTCGGCGCCGGCGTCCAGGACCTGGTCCGCGGCCAGGCCGAGGACCTGCACTTCGAAAGCCGCATGGACGTGACGGTGGCCGACACCCTCACGATGGAGGACGGCAAGACCGGGGCGCTGCTGTCATGCAGCGCGTCGCTCGGCGCCGTCCTGGCCGGCGCGCCCGACAAGGTCGTCGACGGGCTGGCCGAGTTCGGCTCCCGCCTCGGCCAGGCCTTCCAGCTCGTCGATGACCTGCTCGGCATCTGGGGCGACCCGGCGGTCACCGGCAAGCCGGTCCTGTCCGACCTGCGCTCGCGCAAGAAGTCGGTGCCGGTCGTCTACACGCTCAACCACGGCGGCGCCGACGCCGAGGCGCTGCGCGCGTTCCTGACCGCGACCGACGAGCCGAGCGAGGACGAGCTGCACCGCGTAGCCGCCCTCGTCGAGCGGGCCGGCGGCCGGGAGTGGACGACGACCGAGGCCGACAAGCAGCTCACCGCCTGCGAGTCGCTGATCAACTCGCTCGACCTGCCGGCCGACGCCGCCGGCGGCCTGATCGCGCTGGCCCGCTTCGTCACCGAGCGGGACCGGTGAGGCCGCCGCCATGACCCCACGCGCCACTCGCGCCACCCCGACCCGCGCCACTCGCGCCACTCGCGCCACTCGCGCCACTCGCCCCACCCCGCCCCGTACCACCACCCCCTTCGCCCGCGACCGCGCCGCCCGCGGGCGCGCCGATCTTCGACGGGAGCTGTGATGAAGCTGACCTCGCACGCGCCGGCGGACGCGGCGCGCCGCCCGCCCAGGGCGGACGTCTCCGCCGTCCTCGACCACCTGGATGTTCCCGACGGCCGGCCCGCGCCGGTCGCCGGCGCCCGCGCGGCGATGCTGGCCGCCCGCGCCCACCTGCTCGGCCTGCGCTCGCCCGAGGGCTGGTGGAAGGGCGAGCTGGAGACCAACGTCACCATGGACGCCGAGGACCTGATGCTCAGGCAGTTCCTCGGCATCCTCACCCCCGAGACCGCGGCGGCGACCGGGCGCTGGATCCGTTCCCAGCAGCGCGACGACGGCGGCTGGGCCACCTTCTACGGCGGCCCGACCGACCTGTCGACGACCTACGAGGCCTATGTGGCGCTGCGCCTGGCCGGGGACAGCCCCGACGCCGAGCACATGCGCTCCGCCGCGGCCCTCATCCGGGCCCGGGGCGGGCTCGGCGCCACCCGGGTGTTCACCCGGCTGTGGCTGGCCCTGTTCGGCGAGTGGTCCTGGGACGACCTGCCGGTCATGCCAGCCGAGATGATCTTCCTGCCGGCGTGGATGCCGCTCAACCCGTACTCGTTCGGCTGCTGGGCCCGCCAGACGATCGTGCCGCTCACGATCGTCGGCCACTTCCGGCCGGTGCGCTCGCTCGGCTTCAGCCTGACCGAGCTGGCCGCCGCCTACACCCCGCCGGCCCGGGCGAGCTGGCGCAGCTGGGCGGGTGCCTTCCAGCGCCTCGACGGGGTCCTGCACCGGTACGAGCGCCGCCGCCTGCCGAGGCTGCGCCGGCTGGCGCTGCGCCGGGCCGCCGAGTGGATCCTCGCCCGCCAGGAGGCAGACGGCTGCTGGGGCGGCATCCAGCCGCCCTGGGTCTACTCGATCATGGCCCTGACGCTGCTCGGCTACTCGATGGACCACCCGTCCGTCGCCGCCGCGCTGCGCGGGCTGGACGGCTTCGCGATCGTCGAGGACGGTCCCGACGGCCCGGTCCGCCGGCTGGAGGCGTGCCAGTCGCCAGTGTGGGACACCGCGCTGGCCGTGGTCGCCCTGGCCGACACCGGGGTGCGGGCCGACGACGAGGCGATGCTCGCCGCCGCCCGCTGGCTGGGCCGGGAGGAGGTCACCGTCACCGGCGACTGGGCCGTCGCCCGTCCGGAGCTGGCTCCCGGCGGCTGGGCGTTCGAGTTCGCCAACGACATCTACCCGGACACCGACGACACGGCCGAGGTCGTGCTGGCCATCCACCGGCTGCTCGACGGCGGCCTGTCCGCCGTCGACCCGGAGCTGGCCGCGCGCCTGGCCGCCGCGGCCGGCCGGGGCGCGAACTGGGTGGTCGGCATGCGCTCGGCGAACGGCGCCTGGGGCGCCTTCGACGCCGACAACACCTCGAGCATCCCGACCAAGCTGCCGTTCTGCGACTTCGGCGAGGTAGTGGACCCGCCGTCGGCCGACGTGACCGCGCACGTCGTCGAGATGCTGGGTGTGCTCGGCCGCCGGAGCGACCCGGCGACCCGGAGCGGGATCCAGTGGCTGCTGGACAACCAGGAGCCGGGCGGCTCCTGGTTCGGCCGCTGGGGCGTCAACCACATCTACGGCACCGGGGCGGTCGTCCCGGCGCTCATCGAGGCGGGCGTCCCGGCCGACCACCCGGCGATCCGCCGGGCCGTCGCCTGGCTGGCCGAACACCAGCAGCCCGGCGGTGGCTGGGGTGAGGACCCCCGCTCCTACCAGGACGAAAGCTGGATCGGGCGGGGCGAGGCCACCGCGTCCCAGACGGCCTGGGCCCTGCTCGCGCTGCTGGCGGCCGACCCGGACCACCCGGCGGTCGACGCCGGCGTCCGCTGGCTGGCCGACACCCAGCGGGCGGACGGCACCTGGGACGAACCCCAGTTCACCGGCACCGGATTCCCCGGTGACTTCACCATCAACTACCACCTGTACCGGCTGACCTTCCCGCTGACCGCGCTCGGTCGTTACCTGGCGGCGAGGTCGGGCGGATGAGTCTCGGCGGGGTTAATGGCATGAGTGATCACGACATCCACGCCGGCGCCTCCCATGCGGGCGGGGCAGCCAATGCGGGCGGGGCAGCCAACGCGGGCGGGGCAGCCAACGCGGGCGGAGCGCCGATCGAGCTGGGCGTTCCCACCCCGCGGCGGGACGGGACCCGACGTCCCGCCCCGGCCCCGGCCCCGGGCGGCTCGCCGCCGCCCAGCCGGCCCCGGCTGGTCGTCGCCGCGCCGCTGCGCCTGGAGGCCTGGGCCGCGGCCCGCTCGGGCCTGCCGCCGGAGAGCATCCTGGTCCGCACCGGCATGGGCCCGGACAAGGCCAGCCGCTCGACCCGGCTGATCCGCGAGGCGCGGGCCGACGCCGTGGCCGTGCTCGGCCTGGGCGGCGGGCTGATCCCGGACGTCCGTCCCGGCGACGTCGTGGTGGCCAACGAGGTGCGCACCTCCGACGGCTCGGTGGCCGCGCACTGCCCGTCGGCGCCGCTGCTGGCCGGGGAGCTGCGCCGGGCCGGGCTCACCGTCCACGTCGGGCCGGTCGTCTCGGTGGCCCGCCTGGCCGTCGGCACCGCCCGGGCCGAGCTCGCCGCCCTGGGCGCGATCGCCGTCGACATGGAGTCGGCCCAGATCGCGCAGGGGCGGGGCGACGCGCCGCTGGCCGTGATCCGGGTGGTCGTCGACACCGCCGAGCAGCCGCTGGGCCGCCTTGACCTGGCCAAGCGGGGCATTCAGGCGCTGCGGACGATGACGCTGCTCGGCCCGGCCGTCGGGCGCTGGGCCGCCGCCGTGCGGCCCCGGCAGGTGCTGCTGGCCGAGCCGCGGGCGTTCTGCGCCGGGGTGGAGCGGGCGATCGAGGTCGTGGAACGGGCGCTGGAGATCCACGGCGCGCCGGTCTACGTCCGCAAGCAGATCGTCCACAACAGCCACGTCGTGGCCGACCTGGCCAGCCGGGGCGCGGTGTTCGTCGAGGAGCTCGACGAGGTGCCCGCCGGCGCGACGGTCGTCTTCTCCGCCCACGGGGTGGCCCCGGCGGTGCGCGACGACGCCGAGGACCGGCGTCTGTCGGTCATCGACGCGACCTGCCCGCTGGTGGAGAAGGTCCACAGCGAGGCCCGGCGGTTCACCGGCCGGGGCGACACGGTGCTGCTGATCGGCCACGGTGGGCACGAGGAGGTCGACGGCACCCTCGGCGAGGCGCCGGGCCGCATCAAGCTGGTGCCCTCGCCGGCCGCGGCGGGCGAGGTCGAGGTGGACGACCCCGACCGGGTCGCCTACCTGATGCAGACCACGCTCGCCCTGGACGAGGCCGAGGAGGTCGTCTCCGCGCTGCGGGACCGCTTCCCGCGCATCGTCGGGCCGGGTTCGGCCGACATCTGCTACGCCACGTCCAACCGGCAGAACGCGGTGCGGGGCGTGGCCGCGGAGGCCGACCTCGTCCTGGTCGTCGGCTCGTCGAACAGCGCGAACTCGCGCCGGCTGGTCGACGTGACCGAGCGGGAGGGCGTACCGGCCCACCTGGTCGGCGACGTCGGTGACGTGGAGCTGTCTTGGCTGTCGGACGCCGAGACCATCGGGGTGACGGCCGGGGCGTCGGCCCCGCCGAACCTGGTCGACGCGCTGACCGAGGCGATCGGCGGGCTGGGCGCGACGACCGTGGCCACCCGGTCGGTCGGGAAGGAGTCGATCTCCTTCCACCTGCCGAAGGAGCTGCGCCGGGCCACCCGGCCCGAGGGCGGATGACGGACCCGCCGGGCCGGCCGGCCCGGCCGGCCTGGCCGGCCCGGGCGAACCGGGCGAACCGGGGACGGCGAGCAAGGCTGGCCCACCCCACCGCCCGGCCTGACTACCCGGCCCTGGAGCTAGGCCCCGGCCGGGGCGCCCCCCTCCGGGCCCGCCGGGAGCGGGTCGGACGAGCGGCGCACGCCGGCCGCCGGGCGCACGCCGGGCGGCAGCATGTCGCTGGCCGCCGCCCCGGCTACGAAGTCGATCATCGTGCGGCGCAGCTCGCGGGCGGCCCGCGGCGGCTCCACGTCCCGGCGGTGGGCCAGCCCGATCGTCCGGTGCAGCCCGGGCGGGGCGAAGCGGGTCGTGCGCAGCGGCTGCCGGAAGGCGACCATGCTGGGCAGGACGGCCATGCCCAGGCCGGCGGCGACGAACCCCACGACGGCGTCCATCTCCCCGCCCTCGACGGCGAACACCGGCTCGAAGCCGGCGCTGTGGCAGGCGTTGACGGTGAAGTCCCGCAGGTCGTAGCCCCGGCGGAACATCACCAGCGGGCGGCCCGCCAGGTCGGCCACGGCGATCTCGGGCCCGGTCACCGGCGGCGGGCCGTCGGGGGAGGAGATCACGACCAGGTCCTCCTCCAGCAGCGGCGAGGTGGCCAGGGCCGGGTCGCTGCCGTGCAGCGGCAGGATGATCAGGGCCAGGTCGAGCGCGCCGGCGGCCAGCTCGCGCACCAGGTCGCGCGAGCCGCCCTCCTCGACGATCAGCTGGATGCCCGGGTAGCGCTGGCGGTAGAGACGCAGCACCTCGGGCAGGATGCCGGTGCACAGGCTCGGCGTCGCCCCGACCCGGACCTTGCCTCGCCGCAGCTGGGTCAGTTCCTGGACCTCGCGCCGGGCCGTCTCGGTGTCGGCCAGGATCCGGCGGGCCAGTGGAAGCAGCGTCTCGCCGGCCGCGGTCAGTGTGATATTCCCCCTAGCCCGGTTGAACAGGGGGCTGCCGAGCTCGGTCTCCAGGGCTCTGATCTGTACGGACAGTGACGGCTGGGCCACGTGGACGCGAGCAGAGGCCCGCGTGAAGTGCCGTGTTTCGGCCACCGCGACGAAATAGGCGAGCTGATGCAGCTGCACGGACTCACAATAGCTCCAACCTATTGAGACAAGCGGGAGCATATCTTGGACCCTGTACGTTCGCTCTGCGTACGTTCCGGGGCGTGGCAGTAGAAACTCCCGCGCGCGTGCCGGGATCAACGGGGACGGCCAGTCCGTCCAGGCCGGCGGCGCCGGCCCCCAAACCGAAGCGGACGACGAGGTCCGGCCTGCCGGTGGGGGCCCTGTGGCGCTCGACGATCGGCAAGAAGGCGGTCATGGCCGCCACGGGCATCCTGATGCTCCTGTGGCTGATCGCCCACATGGCCGGGAACCTCAAGATCTTCTTCGGCAAGACCGACTTCGACCACTACGCCCACTGGCTGCACAACGTCGGTCACCCGCTGCTGCACGGCGCCTGGTTCCTGTGGATCTCCCGGACCGTCCTGCTCGTGGCCGTCGTCCTGCACGCCGTGAGCGCCTACCAGCTCAGCCGGCGGGATCTCAAGGCCCGGCCGGTGGGCTACAAGGGCTCCACCCGCTGGCAGGCCAGCTACGCCACCAACACGATGCGCTACGGCGGTGTGATCATCGCCCTGTTCATCGTGTACCACCTGCTCGACCTGACCGCGCTCGTGGCCAACCCGAACGGCGTCGAGCAGGACCCGTACGGCAACGTCGTCGCCGACTTCAAGCACTGGTACATCGCGCTGGCCTACATCGTCGCGATGCTCACGCTCTGCCTGCACATCGCGCACGGCTTCTGGAGCGCGGCCCGCACGCTGGGCGCCGTGCGCAGCCGGTCGCGGGAGAAGGCGTTCAAGGCGGTCGCCGGCGTGCTGGCCCTCGTCATCACCCTCGGCTTCCTGGCCGTCCCGATCGGCGTCATGTCCGGATTGGTGGACTAACATGACCATCCCCATGGAAGGGCCGGGCGCGTACACGGTCGGCGAGGACATCCTCGACAAGGCCGCGCCGAGCGGGCCCATCGAGGATCGCTGGGACACCCGCCGCTTCGAGGCGAAGCTGGTCAACCCGGCCAACCGCCGCCGTCACACGATCATCGTCGTCGGCACCGGCCTGGCTGGCGGCTCGGCCGGCGCGACCCTGGCCGAGCAGGGCTACAACGTCATCCAGTTCTGCTTCCAGGACTCGCCCCGCCGGGCCCACTCGATCGCCGCCCAGGGCGGGATCAACGCGGCCAAGAACTACCGCAACGACGGCGACTCGGCCCGCCGGCTGTTCTACGACACGGTCAAGGGCGGCGACTTCCGGGCCCGGGAGTCCAACGTCTACCGGCTGGCCCAGACCTCGGTCCAGATCATCGACCAGTGCGTGGCCCAGGGCGTCCCGTTCGCCCGCGAGTACTCCGGCCTGCTCGACACCCGCTCGTTCGGCGGCGTCCAGGTCCAGCGCACCTTCTACGCCCGGGGGCAGACAGGCCAGCAGCTGCTGCTCGGCGCCTACCAGGCGCTGTCGCGGCAGATCGACGCCGGCAACGTCGAGATCCACCCGCGCACCGAGATGCTCGACCTGGTCGTCATCGACGGCCGCGCCCGCGGCATCGTCGCCCGTGACCTGGTCACCGGCGAGGTGAAGACGTACCTGGCCGACGCGGTCGTGCTGGCCACCGGCGGCTACGGCAACGTGTTCTACCTGTCGACGAACGCGAAGAACTCCAACGCGAGCGCGATCTGGCGGGCCTACCGGCGCGGCGCCTACCTGGCCAACCCGTGCTTCACCCAGATCCACCCGACCTGCATCCCGCGCTCGGGCGACCACCAGTCGAAGCTCACGCTGATGAGCGAGTCGCTGCGCAACGACGGCCGCATCTGGGTGCCGAAGGAGATCGGCGACACCCGCTCGCCGGAGTCGATCCCCGAGGCGGAGCGCGACTACTACCTGGAGCGCATCTACCCGTCGTTCGGCAACCTGGTCCCGCGTGACATCGCCTCGCGCGCGGCCAAGAACGTCTGCGACGCCGGGCGCGGCGTCGGGCCCGGCGGGCTGGGCGTCTACCTGGACTTCGCCGACGCGATCCGCCGCCTGGGCGAGGACAAGGTCCGCGAGAAGTACGGCAACCTGTTCGACATGTACCAGCGGATCACCGACGAGAACCCGTACAAGGTCCCGATGCGGATCTACCCGGCGATCCACTACACGATGGGCGGGCTGTGGGTCGACTACGACCTGCAGACGACCATTCCCGGCCTGTTCGCGATCGGTGAGGCCAACTTCTCCGACCACGGGGCCAACCGGCTCGGCGCGTCCGCGCTGATGCAGGGCCTGGCCGACGGCTACTTCGTCCTGCCGCCGGTGCTCGGCCACTACATCGCCAGCTCCAAGCTGCCCCCGATCGACTCCGCCCACCCGGACGTCGTCGCGACCCAGAGCCAGGCCACCGAGCGGATCGGCAAGCTGCTGGCCGTGAACGGCGACCGCACCCCGGACTCGTTCCACCGCGAGCTCGGCGAGCTGCTCTGGGACAACTGCGGCATGGCCCGTAACGAGGGCGGTCTGTACAAGGCGCTGTCCCGCATCCCCGAGCTGCGCGAGGAGTTCTGGGCCCGGGTGAAGGTGCCCGGCAGCGGCGCCGAGCTCAACCAGTCGCTGGAGAAGGCCAACCGGATCAGCGACTTCCTCGAGTTCGGCGAGCTGATGTGCCTGGACGCCCTGCACCGGAGCGAGTCCTGCGGCGGGCACTTCCGGGAGGAGAGCCAGACCCCGGACGGCGAGGCGCTGCGCGACGACGAGAACTTCGCCTACGCCGCCGCCTGGGAGTCCACGGGGCTGGGCAGCCCGCCGGTGCTGCACCGCGAACGCCTCACCTTCGACAACGTGCACCTCGCCCAGCGGAGCTACGCGTGAAACTCACCCTGCGCATCTGGCGGCAGCGCGGCCCGGAGGACCCTGGCGCGCTCGTCGACTACGTCCTGGACGACGTCCGCCCGGACATGTCGTTCCTGGAGATGCTCGACGTCCTCAACGAGAAGCTGATCCTGGACGGCGACATCCCGGTCACCTTCGACCACGACTGCCGCGAGGGCATCTGCGGCGCCTGCGGGATGGTCATCAACGGCACCCCACACGGCCCGCGGACGCTGACCACCACCTGTCAGCTGCACATGCGGACGTTCTCCGACGGCGACACGATCGTCGTCGAGCCGTGGCGTTCGACCGCGTTCCCCGTGGTCAAGGACCTGATGGTCGACCGGTCGGCGTTCGACCGGATCATCCAGTCCGGCGGCTACGTCAGCGTCGCGACCGGCTCGGCGCCCGAGGCCCACTCGCAGCTGGTGCCGAAGCCGGACGCGGACCTGGCGTTCGAGAACGCCGAGTGCATCGGCTGCGGCGCCTGCGTCGCCGCCTGCCCGAACGGCTCGGCCATGCTGTTCACCTCGGCCAAGGTCTCCCACCTCAACCTGCTCCCGCAGGGGGCGCCCGAGCGGGACAGCCGCGTGCTGAACATGGTGCAGGCCATGGACCACGAGGGCTTCGGCGGCTGCACGAACACCGGCGAGTGCACCAACGCCTGCCCGAAGGGCATCTCCCAGGACGCCATCGGGCGCCTGAACCGCGAGTTCCTGCGGGCCTCGCTCAAGCACCAGCGCTGAGGTGTTTCGCTGGCCCCGGGCGTCTACTCGCCCGGGGCCAGACTCGTCAAGCCCCGCGCGCGCCGGCGGCCCGCCGGCGGATTCGCGGTGGAGCGTTCGATCTGTCGCGGTGATCGGTCATCGTGGCGGTATGCCTTCCTCCGCCCACGAGGTCATCTCGAGACTCAGCACAAGATAACGGCGTCGCTGGTGGTGTTCGTCCCCGATCCGGCGGTCGCGGACTGGTACCGCGACCGGATCGCCCGGGACGTCCACTCGGGCGCCTGGGCGCGGCCGGAGTTCTTCACCGCGGCGGACGTGCCGCTGCAGACGGACGCGGTGAAGGCGGCGGCCCGGCCGGCGCCGGTCCTGCTGGCCGCGCTGTGCCATCTGGACGACCCCGGAATCGATGTGATGTTCCCGGCGCTGCTGGCCGCGCTGGACGCCGTGGAGCCGAGCAAGAAGATCTTTTATGATGACGTGACGGTGGGTCAGCTTCCCGAGGCGGCCCATGCTCGATGGGAGGCCTTCCTCATGACCACGGCAACCGGCGAGCGGTACTACAACGACCGCTACAAGGAGCGCTACGCCCTGGCCGAGGCGAAGGGTGAGGCTCGTGGCGAAGCGCGTGGCGAGGCGCGGGCGGTGCTGCTGGTCCTGGAGAGCCGGGGGGTGCCGGTGCCGGACGAGGTCCGCGAGCGGATCACGGAGTGCGCCGACACCGGTCAACTTGAGCGGTGGCTGCGCCGCGCGCTCACCGCGGCCAGCATCGAGGACGTCATCGAGCCGTAGGGCCCAGCCAGGCCCGGCCGGCCGGGCTACGTCCGGCGGTGATGGGTCGAGGTGGATGCGTGGTGGTTCGAACCGCCGCCGTGCCCGGCGACCAGGAAGATGACCACGGCGATGACGATCAGCGCCAGGATGACCGCGAGGGCGATCTTGCCCTTGCTGTACGGGCGCTCCCCGTGGACCTCGCCGGTGCGGCCGTTGACCAGGATCTGCCAGTTCCTGCCGGCGTAGACGTAGCAGGCGATCCAGACCGGCAGCAGCATCAGCTTGAACGTGACGGCGTTGTGCCGGGTGTCGACGTGCTCGACGCGCTGCTCGTCGCCGCCGATGTCGGCCCGGCAGTCGCCCTCGATGACCGGGGCCATCCGGTTGCGCGCCTCGTCGAAGCCGGGCTCCGGCTCGACGTCGTAGCGCAGCGCGAAGTGGCCGGCCAGGAACTCCGGCTGGTAGGGCTCGGAAGCCTCCAGCGGCCAGGGCGCGAGGTCGTCGAGCTTCTTGCCGGGCAGGACCGTGCTGCCCGGCACCAGCACGTCGTCGAAGGCACGGGAGACCGTGCCGCGCGCCCGGTGCCAGCGGGTCCTGCGCACCTCGCGGGTGCGCTGGTTTCCGTCGTCGTCGGTGTAGGACTCGGTGACGTAGTAGTACTCGCCGCGCTCGCCCGTGTAATCGGAGACCGTGCTCGAGTCAAACGTCCAGTGCGGGACGTAGGTGCTCTTCATCGACTCGGTCTCGGTGACCTTCTTCAGCGCACGGGGCGCGAACCAGCGCGACGACGTCCACTTGCGCATGGCGTCGCGGACCGCGCCCCGGTCGAGGTCGAACGGCAGGACGCCCTCGGGCACGATCTGGCCGGAGGCGGCGGCGTCGATCACCAGCGGCGCCGCGCAGAACTGGCAGACGCTCGCCGTCTCGTCCGTCTCGGTGCGGGCCGCGCAGCGCTGGCAGACGAAGACGTACTTCCCGATGCTGCCCACCGGCTTGCGGGCAAGTGTGGCCAGGTCGGTGAACGCGATCTCGCGGATCTGCCGGTCGCCGGCGCTGATCTCCTGGTGGAACCCGCAGTACGGGCAGGTCATCCCGGTCGTGCCGGGCGCGAACTCCAGGCGCGCCCCACAGCCGGCGCAGGGGTAGGTCGTCGCGGCGACCGGCGCCGCCCCGACCGTTGGCTCGGTCATGGTGTTCCCTCTGGTCCGTCTGTCTCGGCGTCTCAGCCCTGGGGCGGCAGCGGCGGCGGGACGTTGGCCAGTAGCGGCGCGACCTGCGCGACCTGCGAGGCCGGGGTCCACTGGGCCATGCCGGCCGTCCAGATCAGCGTGTCGGGCCGCAGTTCGCCGCCGGCGGCGCGCTGGGCGAGCTGCGCCCGGTCGAACGGGCCGAGCTGCTGCCCGTTCCAGCCGACGAACCATTGCTCGGCGCTCGGCAGCGGCGGCGGCCCGGACGGGCGTGACGGGCCGGGCGGCGAGGCGGCCGGTGGGGCCCCGTACTGGGGCGCGGGCTGCTGGTAGCCCGGCTGTTGGTACTGGGGCTGCTGGTAGCCCGGCTGCGTCCCGGCGCCGGCCGCCCGCTGCCCGAGCGCCATGCCCAGACCGATGCCCAGGCCCTCGCCGGCCCCGCCCTGGTTGTTCGCGGCGGCCTCGATGGCCTGCGCGGACTGGAACTGGGTGTACTGGTCGAGGTTGCCGACGATGCCCATCTGGCTGCGCCGGTCGATCGCCTGCTCCACCTCGGGCGGCAGCGAGATGTTCTCGATGACGAACTTGGGGATCGCGATGCCGACCGGGGCGAGCTCCGCGCTCAGCGCCGTCGCGAGCGTCGCGCCGATCTCGTTCTGCCGGGTGGCCAGGTCCAGCATCGGCACCCCGGAGGACGCGAGCGCGGGCCCGAGGCGCCCGACGATGATCTGGCGCAGGTACTCGGAGACCTCCTCGGTCCGGAACTGGGGGTCGGTGCCGGCGAGCTCGCGCAGCAGCGCGGTCGGGTCGATCACCCGGATTGCGTACGCGCCGAACGCCCGCAGCCGGACCATGCCGAACTCGGGGTCACGGACGATGACCGGGTTCTGCGTGCCCCACTTGAGGTCGGTGAACTGCCGGGTGTTGACGAAGTAGACCTCGGCCTTGAACGGCGAGTCGAAGCCGTACTTCCAGCCCTTGAGAGTGGACAGGATCGGCATGTTCTGGGTCTTGAGCGTGTACATGCCGGGGCGGAAGGAGTCGGCGACCTGGCCCTCGTTGATGAAGACCGCCGCCTGCGACTCGCGCACGGTGAGCTTGGCGCCCATCTTGATCTCGTTGTCGTGGCGCGGGAAGCGCCACACGATCGTGTCGCGGCTGTCGTCGGTCCATTCGATGATGTCGATGAACTCGCCGCGGAGAGCGTCCATGATTCCCACGTCGTGCCGTCCCTCACCCTCACCAGGGCCGTCCGGCCCGCGTCCAGCCGTCACCTTATCGTCGGAAAATCCGCTTCGGCCTGGGGATCAGTGCCCCGGTCGCCAAGCGGACAGAGTCCCCGCTGACCCGCGCGTCGACTGATCAGGCATCAACTGATCAGGCAACAACGGCGCTTCTACCGGGTGGGGCCAACGGGCCGGCGAGCTCGGTCAGCGCGCGGCGCAGGGCGACGGCGTCGTCGGCCAGCGCCGAGACGAGGACACCCGGGCCGGCCAGCGGCAGGCGGGCCGCCCGCTCGCCGACGGCCGGGTCGAAGCCCAGGCCGGGCAGCCCGCCGGCCCGGGCCACCAGTAACGACCCCACCGCCCGGACACCGCCCAGAACAGCCGGGCCGCCGACGCCCGGCACCTCCGGCCCCAGCAGCAGGTCCTGCCGCAGCAGCGGCGCGCCCTCGACGTCGACCCGCAGCCGGGTCGCCAGCGTTCCGGACGGCTCCCCGAACCGGCCCAGCAGGATCTCCTCCCGCCACAGGAGGCTGGCGCCGGCGGCCAGCCGGGCCGTCCCGACCGAGCGGTGCTGGCAGCCCTCGGCCGCCACGGTCGGCTCGAGCAGGACCTCCAGGGCACCGCCCGGCCCGACGTCGGCCTGGATCTCGAACACGGAGGGGCCCTCGCCCCGGCCGGGCAGGGCGACGGTGGCGGCGGCCGAGCGCAGGACGAGCCGGGCACCCGGACCGACCGTCACGTCGAGGCGCAGACGATCCCCGGCCAGCGGACCGCCGGCCGCGTTGACCAGGTGGATCTCGGCTCCTCGCGACTCACCGGGTCGCGAGGCCCGGCGGCTCGTCGTGTCGCGCAGGACCAGCGGGACCCGCGACTCGAGGGTGGTCACCCGGACGCCGCTCCCGGCATCGGTGCCGCCCGCCACCTCGACCCGGATGGCGGCCACCGCCGTCACCGAGCTGGCCGCGCTGGTCGTGCTGGCCGCGTCAACCGCGTCGGCCCCGTCAACCGCGTCGGCCGCGTCCGCGCCGGCGGCGGAGACCGCGGGGGCGGTCACGCGCTGGCGGCGGTCGCGGCGGCCGGACCGTCCCGGCGGGTAGTCAGCTGGGCGCGGACCCAGGCCGCCACATCGGTCGCGCCCGGGTCGCGGGTCAGCGAGCTGAACAGGAACGGCCGGGTACCCCGCATCGCCGTCGCGTCCCGCTCCATGACAGCCAGGTCCGCGCCGACCAGCGGCGCGAGGTCGGTCTTGTTGATGACGAGCAGGTCGCTGCCGGTCACTCCGGGGCCGCCCTTGCGCGGCACCTTGTCCCCGCCGGCCACGTCGATGACGAAGATCTGCCGGTCGATGAGCCCGTAGCTGAATGTCGCGGTCAGGTTGTCGCCGCCGCTTTCAACCAGGACCAGCTCGAGGGCGGCGAAGTCGGCTTCCAGGTCCTCGACGGCGTCGAGGTTGGCCGCGATGTCGTCGCGGATGGCGGTGTGCGGGCAGCAGCCGGTCTCGACCGCGCGGATGCGGGCGGGGTCAAGCACGCCGGCCCGGCGCAGGAACTCCGCGTCCTCGGTGGTGTAGATGTCGTTGGTCACGACGGCCAGGTTCACGCTCGGCGCGAGCGCGCGGCACAGCGCGGCCACCAGCGCGGTCTTGCCGCTGCCGACCGGGCCGCCGACGCCGATCCGGGTGGCCCGCCCCGCGCGGGGGCCGGCGCCGCCGCCGATCGGCGGCGCGAGAACCTCGGCGTCGTGCTCGCCGTGCATCGGCGGTCTCCCTTCCCCGGCTCCGCCGGCCCCACAGTCCGGTCCGGCCAGCGCCCTCAGCCTAGGTGACCGCGACGAATGATCGCGACAATGGGAGCGGATCGGCTCGTGGCGCCCAGGCCTACGGCCGCGGCCGGTGCGTCGGGCCCCCGCCGCGTCACAGCCATGCCACCGTCGCGCCACGGCCGGACCACACGGCCGCCGCGCACGGGCAAGAGCCGAGGTGCCTGTTTCCTTCGGTACTGCCTCGTCCACTGTCCGGGCATCCGGCCCCTGGGGGGGCGCCCGCGGCGACCGATAAGATTCACACATCCACGCCCGGACAGCAACCTCGATTACTTTCCCGGTAGTAGTCCACCACGCGACATGACGGTTGTGGGGGGCCTAATCGTCGGGGCCGCCGATGGTGGCATACGCTGGTCGTGGTGATGTACTCCGCGGGTGCCGCCGGTTCGGTCGGCCTCGCTTTCTGTCTGTTCCGGTTTCCGCTGAACCTGGATTCTGGCTGAAACCGGCCTGGTCTCCCGCCCGGGGCGGTGGGCGAGCGCGAGGGTGGTGGGCCGGCTGCACCTCACGGAGGGTCATTCCTCTCAGGGGGGAGAGTATTGGATGCCTGTGGCCGCCGGATCGCGCGCGTTATCGCGGCCGCTGTCCGCGATGGACAGGGCGCTGCTGAGCTATGAAGAGGTGAACGCGGCGACGCCGATCGCGGTCGCGCAGCTGCTGTGGGCTACCGGTCCCGCGCCCTCCCTGGAGACCTTTCAGGACGCTGTCGCCGCGCGGTCGCGGCGGTTTCCCGTGCTGCTCGACCGGTTGGCGTATCCGACCGGCCCGGGCCGCGGTCCGGTGTGGGAGCCCGACCCCGGGTTCACCGTTTCGCGACACGTGCGGGAGTGCCGTCTGGCGCCCGGCGCCGGCGAGGACGAGGTGGCGGAGCTCGTGGGCTCGCTGTGTGCCGCCCAGCTGCCGCTCGACCGTCCGCCGTGGGAGCTGTGGCTGCTGCACGGGCACAGCCCCGACTCGTTCGGCGTGCTGTTGCGGGCCAGCCACGTGTGGGTCGACGGGACGGCGATCTACCGCGCGCTCGGGCTCCTGTTCGGCACCGGCCCGGACGCCGGGGCGATCCCGGCCACCCAGTGCCGCGACGCCGCGGTCACTCCGTGGGGCGTCCTGCGTTCGCTCGGGCGCCTGATGAGCTGGCTGCCCCTGACGGCCGGGCTCACGGGTCTGGCTCAGCCGGTCTCCGGCCGCAGCCAGGTGTCGTGGGCGCGGGTGGAGCTGACCCGGCTGCGCGCGATCGGCCGGGCCTACGGCGCGACCGTCAACGACGTCTTCCTGGTCGCGCTGGCCGGGGCGCTCGAGGCCTGGTCCGGGCCGGTGGGGCCGCTGGCGCTGATGCCGGTGACCACCCGTCGCCCCGACGAGCGGGAGCTGCTGAGCAACTTCGTGGTCGGCGCCCGGGTCCGGCTGCCGGCAGGCGACGAGACGCCCCAGCGCCGGTTCGCGGCCGTGCGCCGGCACACCGCGCCATACCGGGGCCTGGCCGGCACCGGGGCCAACGAGCGGTGGTGCTTTGAGCGGATCCCCGCGCGGTTCGGCCGGCGGTTGGTCGCGATGGGCAACGATGCCCGTCGGGTGGCCGTCACGACGTCGAACCTGGGCTGCCTGCCTGGCCCGCTCGCCATTGCCGGGCGACCGGTGACCGAGGCGCTCCCGGTGCCGGTGCCGATGCCGGGCCAGCGGGTGTTCGCGATGCTGGGCGGGATCGCGCCGACCGTCACCGTCGGCGTGGCCACCGACGCATCGGTGCCGGACGGGACGGCCCTGGTCGGGCGCTGGCTGGCCGAGCTGACCGGGCTGGAACACGCGGCCGGCATTCCCCGGCCAGCCCGCCCACCGGACCGCCTGGCACCGGACCGCCTGGCACCGGGGCGCCTGGCACCGGGGCGCGGGGCACCGGGGCGCGGGGCACCGGGGCGCGGGGCACCGGGGCGCGGGGCACCGGGCGACGGGGCACCGGCAGCGGCGGTCGTGGCCTGATCCCAGCCGGACGCCCGGCCGAGCACCGCCCGACGTGACGGCAAACACAGAATTGCGCGCGACGTACCCCCCCCTGGAGGGCGGCAAACGCCGATAGCCCACCTTTGTGTCGTAACCGGTGTCGCAACCACCTAAGGAGGCCGCAGATAGACCGCAACGAACTCGTCGACATCACTCGGCGGGCACTCAAGATCGCGATGGACAAGACAACCGACATGGCCCCGGAGGAATTCCGGGAGCCGACGGCCTCCTACCTGAGCGCGGAACGGTTCGAGCGTGAGCGGGACCTTATTAGCCGAACGCCGCAGATCGTCGGCTACTCCTCGGAGCTCCCGGAGCCCGGCAGCTACTGCACGAAGACCGTCATGGACGTTCCCGTGCTGCTCAGCCGGGGCGAAGACGGCACCGTGCGGGCATTCCAGAACATCTGCGCGCACCGCCAGTCGCCGGTCGCCTCGGGCTGCGGCACCGCCCGGCGGTTCGTCTGCCCGTTCCACGCCTGGGTCTACGACACCCGGGGCGCCTACGTCGGCGGACCGGGCCGGGAGGGCTTCCCGTCGATGACCCCGGGCGGCCCGGGCCTCACCGAGCTCCCGGCGGCGGAGACGGCCGGGTTCCTGTGGGTGGGGCTCACCCCGGGCGCCGGCCCGCTCGACGTCGAGGGCTTCCTGGGCGACCTCGGCCCGGAGCTGGCCTCCTGGGACGTCCACACCTGGACCCCGCTGGGGGAGAAGGTGCTGGAGGCCCCGATCGACTGGAAGCTCGCCGTCGACACCTTCGGCGAGAACTACCACTTCGCGAAGGTTCACGAGAGCACCTTCGCCACGGTCGCGAAGAGCAACTGCGCGTTGTTCGACTCCTACGGGCCGCACTACCGGCTGGTGTTCCCGCTGCGGAACATCACCCTGCTCGCGGACATGCCCGAGGAGAAGTGGGAGCCGCTGCACAATTTCGTGGTGATCTACGCGATTTTCCCGAACACCGTCCTGTCGGTCACGATGGCCAACGGTGAGGTGATCCGGATCTACCCGGGAAAGAGCGCGGGCCACTCGGTCACCTATCACCAGAACGCGACCGGGCTGCCGGTTCCGGACGACGAGGCGAAAGAGGGGTTTGAATCGATTTTCGAGTTCGCGCACTCGACGATCCGCGATGAGGACTACAAGCTCGCCGCCGCCCTGCAGAAGAACATGGAGTCCGGCGCGCGGCCGGAGCTCGTCTTCGGGCGCAACGAGCCCGGGCTGCACCACCGGGCCACGGCCATCCGGGCCGCGCTGGGCGACGCGCCGGCCCAGTAGGCGAGGCGACACAAGTCGAGGCGAACGCGGAGTCGAGGCGGAGACGGGATGGCGGTAGGACGATGACAAGTGACCGGCGGCTGAGGTCCCTCAACCGCGCGCACCGGCTCCTGCGCGGCGCGACCGGCGGGCGGCTGGGCTGGCGGGCCGGCGGCATGTCCGTCATCGAGCTGACCACCACCGGACGCCGGTCGGGACGGCGACATACGGTCATGCTGACCGCGCCGCTGCGGGAAGGTGATGTCCTCGTCCTGGTCGCCTCCCGCGCCGGCGACGACCGCCATCCGGACTGGTTCCTGAACCTGCGGACCAACCCGGATGTCGAGGTACGCCTGCGCGACGGCATTTCCCAGCCGATGCGGGCCCGGGAGGCGACGCCGGCCGAGCGGGCACGCCTGTGGCCCCGGGTGAGCGGCGACGTCCGCTGGTACCGGCGCTACCAGGAGAAGACCGACCGGGTGATCCCACTGGTACTGCTGGAGCCGCCACCGTGAAAACAGTTCCTGCTTTTTCCGCCGGCGCCGGTGCCGGCGCGCGCCGCCGGCACTGGACGGCCGTCGACATCGACGACCAGCGGGGCCGCACCGCCGTCGTGACCGGGGCCAACTCCGGCCTCGGGCTCGCGACGGCCCGGCTGCTGGCCGGTTGCGGGGCCACCGTCGTCCTGGCCTGCCGCGATACGGGCCGGGCCCTGGCCGCGGCCGGGTGGATCCGGGCCGAACACCCCGGCGCCGACGTCCGGGTCGAACGCCTCGACCTGGCCAGCCTGGCCTCGGTCCGGGCCGCCGCCAGCCGGATCACGGCCGCCCATCCCCGCCTCGACCTGCTCATCAACAACGCCGGGGTGATGAACCCGCCGGGCGGCCTGACCGAGGACGGCGTCGAGGCGACGTTCGCGGCCAACCACTTGGGGCACTTCGCGCTCACCGGCCTCCTGCTGCCCCGGCTGGTGGCCACCCCGGGCTCCCGGATCGTCAGCGTGGCCAGCCTGGCCCACCTGTGCGCCCGCTCCGCGCTGGGCACCGGCCGGCTGCCCTACCCGCGCTCGAAGCTGGCCAACCTGACCTTCGCCTACGAGCTGGACCGGCGGCTGGGGGCGGCGGGCGCGCGGACGGTGTCCCTGGCCGCCCACCCGGGCATCGCCCGCACCGCGCTCCCGCGCAACCTGAATCCGGCCATCGCCATGTTCCTCAGCCCCCGGATGGCCCCGGTGATGAGCTGGCTCATCCAGGGCGCGGACGTCAGCGCCCTGGCCGTGGCCCGGGCCGCCCTCGACCCGGCCGCCCGGGGCGGTCAGTACTACGGGCCTAGCGGGGCGTTCGGCGCCACCGGTCACCCGGGGCTGGCCCGCTCGACCGCCCGGGCTCGCGACCCCGAACGGGGCCGGGCGCTGTGGGCCGCGTCCGAACGCCTCACCGGCGTCACCTACGCCTTCACGCCGCCGGTCGCCGCTCCGCTGCCGGTCGCCGTCTCGCTGTAGCCCCGCCGTCTCGCTGTAGCCCCGACGTCTCTCTGTATCGCCGCGCTGGCGCCGTTCGGGGCTGTCGGCCTCCGGACTCCGGGCCGATCATGCCGGCCGGGCCAGTACATTCGGCGCCAGGACGCCGCTCGTGCTCTCCGCGACCGGCCCGAAGGTGATCGACTTCGGTATCGCGCGGGCCGCCGACACCACGACCGCGCGCAGCCGCTCGGCGCAGGCCGGCACGTCGGCGTTCATGGCGCCCGAGCAGATCACTCACGACGGCATCTCCCCGGCCGCCGACGTCTTCGCCTGGGGAGGCCTGGTCGCGTTCGCCGGCACCGGCCGCGAACCGTTCGGCGCGGGCACCCCACCCCACGTCCATCTGTACCGGATCGTGCACGAGCAGGCTCGCCTCGACGGCCTCGAGCCCGGCCTGCGCCGCCTGGTCGAGACCGCGATGGCCAAGGACCAGGCGGCCCGGCCCAGCGCGCGTGAGCTGCTGCTGGACCTGCTCGGCGAGCAGCCGGCGCCGGGCCGCCCGCCGACTCCGGCCGGTGCGGACGGCCCAGCGGGCCGCGGACGGTCGAGCGGCCCAGGACGAGCCGACCGCCCAGGACGAACCGACCGCCGAGCACGAGCTGGCCGGCGAGGACGACGAGCGCACGGGTGGCCCGGCCACCGTCGAGTTCGGGCCGCCCTCGCCGCCGCCGTCCCAGCGCGCGCCGTTCCCGCCAGCGCGGTTCCCGCCGGCGCCGTCCCGGCCGGGACGGCGCCGGCGGGCCCGGCTGCTCGCGGCCGTCGTCGCGGTGCTCGCGCTGGCCGCGACCGCCGCCAGCTGGCTGGTGTCCCGCCACGGCTCGGCCAGCCCCGCCGCCGCGGCGGCCGCCGACCAGACGGCGGCCGCCTCCCCGCGGGACGTCGCCGTGGACGTCGAGCGGCGGCCAGTGCGTGACGCCGGGGACTGTCACCTGCCCCGACGACATGACCCGCCGGGACGGCCAGTGCGCGGCGGCGCCGACGCCGGAGTGCCGGACCGGCGGGACGCTGTCCGGCCAGACCTGCCTCTCCCCGCCCGTCTGCCCCGACGGCACCACCCTGGAGGGCCGGCAGTGCGTGTCCGACCCGGTGCCCGCGGCCGCCTGCCCGCCATCGGGCGGGGACGGCGGCGGGGTAGGGGGAGGGGGCGCCGGGTCGACCAGTCCAGCTGCCCGACGACCCCCGAGTGCCCAGCTGGACTGACCCTGTCCTCCGGCCGCTGTGTGGCCCAGCCGACCTGCCCGTCGGGCACACTGACCTCGTCCGGCTGCTCGCGCCCGGCCGTGCTGGTGTGTGCCGCCGGGACGCTCTCGCCCGCCGGTGACTGCGTAGCGCAGGTCACCACGGTCTGCCCGGCCGGCTCGAGCACCAACTCGGCCGCCGGCGGCGGCTGCGCGAGAGCCGGGACGCTGACCTGCCCGGCCGGGGCGACCCGTACCGGCTCGGCCTGCGTGGTCCAGGCGGAGCAACGTTCGCCCCGGGCGGGCGGCTGCTGGCCGAGGCGGGCGTGGACGGCCGTGTCCGCCTGTGGGATGTCTCCGCCCCGGCCCGGCCCCGGGCGCTCGGCGCCCCGGCCGCGCCGCCGGAGCCGGTGAACGGCCTCGCGTTCACCCCGGACGGGCACACGGTCGCCGCCGCCGCGGCCGACGGGACGGTCCGTCGCTGGGACATCACCGACCCGGCGCGGCCCCGGACGCTGACCGCGGTGACCGCCGTGCCCGGCCAGGCCCGCGCGGTCGCGTTCGGTCTCGGCGGTGCCCTGCTGGCCGTCGTCGGCGAGCGCGCGACCGCGCGGCTGTGGGACTGTCCGCGCCCCAGGCGCCGGTCGGGCTGACCGCGCTCGCCGGCTACAGCGGGACCGTGAACGGGGCCGCGTTCTCGCCGGACGGGCGGTGGTTCGCCACCGTCGGCGACGACGGGACGACCCGGCTGTGGGACCTTGACCCGGACCGCTTGGCCGCGGCGGTCCGCGGCCGGCCCGACGGGATGCTGACCGGGCCGAGTGGGCCAGCGCCATCCCCGGCGTCCCCTACCGCTCGCCCTGCGACTGACCGACGCCGGTCAGCGAGCCGAATCCGGTCAGCGAGCCGAATCCGGCGGTGGCATCGGCACGGGCCCAGTCGGCGTCGGCGGGACCACCTACGCATTCCCCCCCCCGCCGCTCGTCGCCCCGAGTGCCAGGGCTGTCAGCGTGTTCTCGCTGCCCACGTAGACGGCACCGGCGTCGCCGTCGACGGCGGGAAACAGGGTGATCGGGCCTGGGGCGGACCACGTCCATCGCTGCGTCCCGTCCGGCCGCAGGCAACGAACAAAGTCCTGTCCGTCAGGTCAAGATGATTCGAGTAATCGCTCCAGTATTTTTTGGTGGGAGTCGAGGCCAGCACAATCGAAGAATCCGCGGCCACCGTCAGCGTGATCGGCCGGGCGTGCATCTGATGCGTCCAGAGCTCTCCGTCAGCCAGGTCCACCATCCGGACGAGCCAGTTGTATTCCATCCGGATCACCTCGACCCGCGGTCCGGCCGTCGCGACTCCCGGCCGCCCGGCGCGGACAACAGCGGATGGCCGGCGGGCTCCAGCTTCGTCCAGGTGCGGCAGGGGGCGCACCGTCCGCGACCCGACGTCGAACAGGTGCCAGCTCCATGGGCTCTCGCCCGCCGGTATCTCGAGGCGCGCGGCGAAATGCCTCTCGTCCACAACCAACGGCTGCTCCAGCAGGGCGGGATGCTTCGCACGCTGGTCAGCGAGTGCCTGCGCCCGCCGGATTCCTCGGCATTCAGCTTGTCTACCTCTGCTAGTTGGTCAGCAATTTGGAGAAGTTTGTTGAGGACGCTTCGGGCGCCGAACACCCGCATCGAGGCCTCGCTCAGCGGTGAGCCGCCGGCGTCCCGGTAGGAACTCCGGAAGTGCTCCTGGAGCTGGCTGACGTCCCCCGGGGAGAGACCGTGCTCGTGGCCGTAGTGGGCGAGACGCTGTTCGAAGTTCGACACGTCCCGTTCGGGCGCGCCGAGGGGCGCGCCGTGTTCGTTCATCGAGTAGTGCGCCGTAGGCGTGTAGATGAACGTCACTCCGTCGTCCTGGTGCCAGAAGAAATTTCCTGGATGCGCGTCGCCGTGCGTCAGCGCCGCGCGGCCGGGGCACGCCCGGCAGCGGTGATCGCGGCGTCGAGCTCGCGGCTGAAGTGGACGACCGAGAGGCCCGACTCCTCGAAAGCGGCTGGGGCGGCGAGCACCTGGTCGCCAAGGCGGCGGGCGAGTCCGATGTGGAAGTCGAGGTATTCGGCGGCCACCGGGCCGCCGGAGCCCCGCGGCTTGGTGTGCAGCTCGGCCAACGCGGCCGCTGTGTCGCCTATCGCGGCCTGTAGCTCCGCCATCGCCTCTGCTCGAGTGGGGCCTGGGCCGGCGTCCGCGATGATGTCGTCGATTGCCCGGCCGGGAGCCACAGACGAGGTCAGTACACCGCTCACCGTGTCACCTGAACGGATCACCGCGACATCCTTCACCTCGGGCACCCTGAACCGAGTGAATTCGTCCGAACGCAGCCGCTCCACGGCGGACAGCTCGCGTCCCAGCTCCTCGACTCGGGGAAAGATCTTGGTGACCGCGACGAGAGCGCCCGAGTTCCCGCACAAGCATCACCGGCGCGCCGGACTGGCCCTTGGCGCCACCCTCGGAGACCTGAGCCAGGGTTACCGCGGGATCGCCGAGCACAGCGGCGGCTCGATCGGCCAGCGCCGGAGCGAGCCCGTCTGACGCATCCAGCTCCGGCAGCCCGTCGACCAGCCGCCGCAGCCGGTCCGGGTTCACCATCCCGTCTGGTGACCTGATGTCCTGGGCGCGGATGAGGGCCTCCGCGGGGCCGAGTCGTGGGGCTCCTCGCTCCGGCGCCTCGAGCCCGGGGATGTCCGCGTGGCCGGCGTCCGTGGCCGACACCCCGCCGTGGGCATCTGTCGGCGGCGCGGCGTTGCCAGCCTCTTTCGGACCCTCCAACAGATCGACCTTGGCATTGAGGCGCGCATTCGCGGTCTCGTTGGGTGCTACCAGGGATCCTGGTCTGTCCACTGTCCGCCGGTCCGGTGACGGGCCTGAACTCCCGCCGTTGCCCCATCTGCCCAGCAGAAGACCGGCCTTGTCGTTTAGGCGCGTGTTCGCGTTGGCATTCTGGTCTGTAGCTCCCGCTCCGGGGCGATCTACCGTCCGCCCGTCCGGTGGCGGTTTGCCAGAATCGGACCGGGCATGCCGCCAGTCGGTGGACATTCACCGAAAGCTAGCATGTCGTCGCGCTCGCGGATATCGCTTGGCGGGAGCTGTTCGGGTCAGGAGGCGAACATGCGCCGGGCGGCGGCGCGGTGGCGTTCGGCCAGCCAGTCGAGGCGGACGGCGCTGGCCGCCGGCAGGTCGGCCGGGTCGGGCCCGGCCTCGGCGGCGGCGACCGCCTCGGCGGTGACGGTCTCAGCGAGCCCGGCCAGGCCGGCCAGCAGCGCGGTCACGGCCAGCGGGTCGAGGCCGAGCAGGCGGGTCGCGGCCGTCGCCGAGCCGGTGAGAACGCCGTGGACGGCGGCCAGCGCGGCCTGGTCCGGGGTGAGCCCGGCCACGCCGCCGACCAGACCAAGCGCGACCGGCTGGTGCGGGGCGCGGCCCGGGGCGAGCGCCGCCGCGCCCGGCCACGCGCCGGTACCGGCCCGCAGCAGGGCACGGCCCTGGGCCCGGCTGGCCGCCCGCGCGGCCGGGGACGGGGTGCGGGCGTCGTACTCGTCGTCCAGCACCTGGAACGGGCCCGCGTCGTCGTTCGCGGCCGCCAGCACCGCGGCGGCGGCGAACGCGGCGGCGACCAGCCCGGCCGTGGCCAGCCGCCCGCGCAGGAACCCGGCCAGCGAGGCCAGGTCGGCCACGGAGCCGTCGGCGACCGCCGGCTCGAGCCCGCCGGAGTGCGCGTGCGCGCCGGCCGGGAACCGGCCGTCAGCCAACAGCAGGAACGCCAGCCCACCCCCAACGAGCGTCATCAGAACAAGAAGTAGCGCTGGGCCATCGGCAGCTCCCGCACCGGCTCGGGTTCGATGACCTCACCGTCGACGGTCACCGTGAACGTCGACGGCTCGACCCGGATGTCCGGGGTCGCCGTGTTCTCCGGCAGGTCGGCCTTGCCGCGCCGGCGCACGTCGGCCACCGCGACCATCGGCGTGGCCAGCGCCAGCCGCTCGTCCAACCCGTCCTCGAGCGCGGCCGGGGCGACGAACGTCAGCGACGTGGCGGCCGCCGGGCCGCGGGCCGCGCCCCACATCGGCCGGGGCAGCACCGGCTGCGGCGTAGGGATGGAGGCGTTGGCGTCGCCCATCGCGGCCCAGGCCACGAAGCCGCCCTTGATGACCGCGTGCGGGCGGACGCCGAAGAACGCCGGGTCGTAGAGGACGAGGTCGGCCAGCTTCCCGACCTCGACGGAGCCGATCTCGGCGTCCAGGCCGTGGGCGACGGCCGGGCAGATCGTGTACTTGGCCACGTAGCGGCGGGCCCTTGCGTTGTCGGCCGGCCCGTCGCCGGGCAGCGCGCCCCGCCGGCGCTTCATCGCGTGCGCGGTCTGCCAGGTCCGGATGACGACCTCGCCGATGCGGCCCATCGCCTGCGAGTCCGAACCGATCATGGAGATGGCGCCCAGGTCGTGCAGGATGTCCTCGGCCGCGATCGTGGACGGCCGGATCCGGCTCTCGGCGAAGGCCAGGTCCTCGGGCACGCTCGGGTTGAGATGGTGGCAGACCATCAGCATGTCCAGGTGCTCGGCCAGCGTGTTCACCGTGTGCGGCCGGGTCGGGTTGGTCGAGGACGGCAGGACGTTCGCGGCGGCGGCGACGGTGATGATGTCCGGCGCGTGCCCGCCGCCGGCGCCCTCGGTGTGGTAGGCGTGGATGGCCCGCCCGGCGATCGCGGCCAGGGTGTCCTCAACGAAGCCGGCCTCGTTCAGGGTGTCCGAGTGCAGCGCGACCTGGACGCCAGCGGCGTCGGCCACCCGCAGGCAGGCATCGATCGCGGCCGGGGTGCTGCCCCAGTCCTCGTGCAGCTTGAAGCCGGCGGCGCCGGCCCGAAGCTGCTCCCACATCGACTCCTCGCTGACCGTGTTGCCCTTGCCGAGCAGGACCACGTTCACCGGCCAGTCGTCCATTGCCGAGAGCATGTGGGCCAGATTCCAGCCGCCGGGGGTGACGGTGGTGGCCTTCGTCCCCTCGGCCGGGCCAGTGCCGCCGCCGATGAGGGTGGTGATGCCGGCGCCGAGCGCCTCGGGGACCTGCTGCGGGCAGATCAGGTGGACGTGGCAGTCGATCGCGCCGGCGGTCAGGATCTTCCCGTTGCCGGCCAGGATCTCGGTGCCCGGACCGATGACCAGCCGGGGGTCGACGCCGTCCATCGTGTCGGGGTTGCCGGCCTTGCCGAGCGCGACGATCCGGCCGTCGCGGACACCGACGTCGGCCTTCACCACTCCCCAGTGGTCGAGGACGATCGCGCCCGTGATGACCAGGTCGGGCGCGCCCTCGGCCCGCGTCGCCCGGGCCTGGCCCATCGACTCGCGGATCACCTTGCCGCCGCCGAACACCGCCTCGTCGCCCGGCCCGGCCGGGCCGGCGGCCAGGTCCTCGGTGATCTCTATGAGCAGGTCGGTGTCGGCCAGGCGGACGCGGTCGCCGACCGTCGGCCCGTACAGGTCGGCATAACGTGACCGGTCGAGGGCGCTCACGCGCCAGCTCCCGGGGCCGCCTCGCCCAGCTCGCCGGCTGACTCCAGGCGCAGGCCGGGGACGACCCGCGCCCCGGCCAGCGGGACGAGGTCGACCTCGCGCTCGACGCCGGGCTCGAACCTGACGGCCGTCCCGGCCGGGACGGCCAGGCGCTGCCCCCAGGCCGAGGCCCGGTCGAACGCGAGCGCCGGGTTGGCCGCGGCGAAGTGGTAGTGCGAGCCGACCTGCACCGGCCGGTCGCCGGTGTTGCGCACCACCAGCGTCGTCACCGGGCGGCCCCGGTTGATCTCGATGTCCCCGTCGCCGAGGACGATCTCACCAGGTATGGGCATCCATGGCTCCAAGCCGTCGGGGGATCGGGCCGTCGGGGGATCGGGCCGTCGGGGGATCGGGCCGTCAGGGGATCGGGTGGTGGACCGTGACGAGCTTGGTGCCGTCGGGGAAGGTCGCCTCGACCTGGACCTCGAGGAGCATCTCCGGCACGCCGTCCATGACGTCGTCCCGGGTCAGCACCTCCCGGCCGGCGGCCATGAGATCGGTGACGCTCCGCCCGTCGCGCGCGCCCTCCAGCAGGAACGAGGTCAGCAGCGCGACCGCCTCCGGGTAGTTCAGGCGCAGCCCGCGGGCGCGGCGCTCACGAGCCAGCCCCGCGGCCACGTGGATCAGCAGTCGTTCCTGCTCATGCGGGCTCAGCAGCACGGCAGCGAAGCCTAGGGGGCCCGGATGACGATTCTGTTACGGCGCGCCGGGCGGACCGCGTCTCGTGTCCGCGGCAGCGGAGTTACCGGCAATTCACAAGAGCGCGACTGTCTGGATATCAGTTCTTTCTAGCGTCCGGGCAACGCCCCGGTGACCGGACGGCCCGGACGCCTGGCGAACACATGGGGGTTCGGTGAGCACGAGCTTTGACCGGCGGCTTTTCCTGCGGCGCGGCCTGGGGGCCTCGGCCGGCGTCGCGGCGCTGTCGCTCGGGGGCGGGAGCCTGCTGGCCGCCTGCGGCAGCAGCGGCGGCAGTAGTGGCGGGGGCACGGCGAGCACGGCCGCCAAGCAGCTCAGTGTCCGGCTGTCCTGGATCAAGAACGTCGAGTTCGCCGGCGAGTACATCGCCGACAACAAGGGCTACTACAAGGCCCAGGGGCTCGACGTGACGCTGGTCCCCGGCGGCCCGAGCGCGACCCCGCAGGACGCCGACGTGGCGACCGGCAAGGCCTTCATCGGCATCTCCGCCCCGGACATCACCGGGAACGCGATCCTCAAGGGCGCCGATCTGAAGATCATCGGTGCGCAGTACCAGAAGAACCCGTTCGCCATCATGTCGATGGCCAACAAGCCGATCAACTCGCCCGAGGAGATGAAGGGCAAGAAGATCGGCGTGCAGGCGACCAACGAGTCGGTCTGGGGCGCCTTCCTGAAGGCCAACAACATCAGCCCGAGCGCGGTCACCAAGGTCCCGGTCCAGTTCGACCCCCTGCCGCTGACCACGGGCCAGGTCGACGGCTGGTTCTCCTTCATCACCAACGAGCCGAACGAGCTGCGGGTCAAGGGTTTCAACGTCACGACATTTCTGCTGGCCGACCACAACTACCCGCTGGTCTCCGAGACCTACATGGTGAAGAGCAGCACCATCGCCAAGGACCGGGACACCATCAAGAAGTTCTTCCGGGCCGAGATCCACGGCTGGAAGGACAACATCGCCGACCCGGCGCTGGGCGCGCACCTGGCCGCCACCGTCTACGGCAAGGACCTCGGGCTCGACGAGAAGGAGCAGACGCTCGAGAGCAAGGACGAGGTCAAGCTCATCAGCACGCCGGAGACCCAGAAGAACGGCCTGTTCACGGTGACCGACCAGCTGATCGAGGAGAACATCGCGACGCTCGCGCTGGCCGGGGTGAAAATCACCAAGGAGAAGCTGTTCGACTTCTCCATCATCAAGGAGCTCTACTCGGAAGACCCAAGCCTGATATGAGCACTCCCTCGACGCCCGCACCGGAGACGGACGCGCCCGCTGTCGTCGCTTCCACGGCCGACGCGCCGGTGGCCGACGCGCCGGTGGCCGACGCGCCGGTGGCCGATGCGCCGGTGGCCGGCGTGCCCGCCGCGGGCTCCGGTGTGAGCGTCGCGGGGCTGCGCAAGGAGTTCCGGCTCGGCCGCAAGCGCGTCCTGGCCCTCGACGACGTGAACCTCTCGACGGCCGAGGGGTCGTTCCTGACCCTGATCGGGCCCTCGGGCTGCGGCAAGTCGACCGTCCTGCGGATCCTGGCCGATCTGGAGGCGCCGAGCGCGGGCGAGGTACGGGTGCACGGCGAGGCGCCGAGCGTGGCCCGCCGCGACCATCATCTCGGCATCGCCTTCCAGGACTCGGCGCTGCTGCCGTGGCGCTCGACCGAGGCCAACATCCGGCTGCCGCTCGAGGTCAGCGGGGTGAAGCCGGGCGCGTCCACCATCCCCGACCTGATCAAACTGGTCGGGCTGAGCGGCTTCGAGAAGGCCAAGCCGGCGCAGCTGTCCGGCGGCATGCGCCAGCGGGTGGCGATCGCCCGGGCGCTGGTCGTCCAGCCCAAGGTTCTGCTGCTGGACGAGCCGTTCGGCGCCCTGGACGACATGACCCGCCAGCGGCTGAACTTCGAGCTGCTGCGGATCTGGACCGAGCGGGCGACGACGACGGTCCTGGTCACCCACTCGATCCCGGAGGCGGTGATCCTGTCCGACACGGTGGCCGTGATGAGCTCCCGGCCGGGCCGGATCGCCGCGCTGGTCGACATCGACCTGCCCCGCCCGCGCACACCGGAGATGCTGCGCACCCCGCGCTTCCACGAGCTGCACGACGAGCTGTCCAGCCTCCTGTTCGCCGGCGGGCACGCGTGACCACGGCCACCGCCCCCGCCGGCGACCAGGACGAGCGCCGCCGCCGGCTCGGGGCCCTGAGCCTGGGGACGCAGTGGCTGGCCGGCGCCGGCGGCATCCTGGCCCTGCTGGTCATCTGGTACGTGCTGGCCGTGACGGCGTTCCGGCACGGCCACGCGGTGCCCACCCCGACGTCGGTGATCAGGCAGTACTTCACCGACTGGCACCTCTACCCGGCCAACATCGAACAGACCGTGCGTGAGGCGGCCTGGGGCTGGCTGCTCGGCAACGGGTTGGCCATCGCGCTCGCCGTGGCGTTCTTCGGCGTCCCGGTCATGGAACGGGTCCTGATGCAGCTCGGCGTGGCCTCCTACTGCCTGCCGATCATCGCGATCGGGCCCATCCTGACCACAGTGTTCTCCGGCGACGCCCCGCAGACCGCGCTGGCCGGCATCTCGGTCTTCTTCACCACGATGATCGGTACCCTGCTCGGGCTGCGGGCAGCCGACGCGGCCAGCCTGGACGTGATCAGGGCCGCCGGCGGCGGCGGCCTGAAGCAGATGCGCTACGTCCGGCTGCGGGCCGCGCTGCCCAGCACGTTCGCCGCGCTCCAGATCGCCGCGCCGGCCGCGATCCTGGGCGCGATCATCGGCGAGTTCCTGGGCGGCGACAAGGGCCTGGGCCTGGCCATGGTCAACGCGCAGCAGTCCCTGGACGTCTCCCGGACGTGGGGGATCGCCCTGATGGCCTCGGCCATCGCCGGCGCCGGTTACGCGCTGACCGCGCTGGTCGCCCGGCTGCTCACCCCGTGGGCGCCGCGCGGCGCGCTCAACCGGGCGGGAGGTGGATCGTGACCTCGGTATCACCCGCCGTCGCCTCGCCGGCGAGCGCCGCCGACGCGGGCGCGGGCCGCGTGGCGGCGCTCGCCGCGACCGTGGCCGGCCGCGTCGGGCGGACCCTGCTGTCCGTCGTCGCCTCGGCTGTCGTGATCATCGCGCTCTGGTACGCCTTCCTGAAGGTGTTCGGCCTGGACCCGCTGGTCGCCAAGGACCCGCCGGCGGTCTGGCGCTACCTGTTCACCGACGACGGCGCCGGCACCCAGCGCTCGGTGATCCTGCACGGGCTGTGGCACACGCTGCGCGACGCCGCGCTCGGCTACCTGGCCGGGACGGTGGCAGCGCTCGCCGTCGCGATCGCGTTCGTGCTCTCCCGGTCGGTCGAGCGGACGCTGATGCCGATCGCGATGCTGCTGCGCTCGGTCCCGATCGTCGGGCTCACCCCCGTCCTGACCCTGGTGTTCGGCCGGGGGCTGTTCGGGGTCACGGTGATCGCCGGCATCGTGGTGTTCTTCCCGTCGCTGGTCAACCTGGTCTTCGGGCTGCGCTCCGCGCCGCCGGCGGCCGCCGACCTGTGCACCGCCTACGGGGCGTCGGCCTTCACGACGCTGCGCAAGGTCGCGCTGCCCAGCGCGCTGCCGTCGCTGTTCGTCTCGGCCCGCATCTCGGTGCCGGGGGCGATCATCGGCGCGCTGCTGGCCGAGTGGCTGGCCACCGGGCAGGGCCTGGGCTACTACATGCAGCAGGCCCAGCAAACCTTCGACTACGGCGGCGTGTGGGCCTCGGTCGTCGTGATCACCGTGGCGAGTGTCGCGCTCTACGCGGTCGTCGGGTTCGTCGAGGCCGTGGTGCTGGCTCGTTACGGCCCGGCGCCGTCGCGGGGACAGTAGGGAAGGCGGACCTCGGTGGGTAGGCGGGCGGTCGCGCTCCGACGATGTAAACTGTTGCATTTCTCCGATTCGACGGTCGGTGGCCGCGCGGCGGCGCCGACCGTCGACGCTTCTCCCTCGCCTCGCCGGTAGCCCCCGGCGCCCCGCCCGCGGAGGTCCCATGACGGCCGGTTCCGACGGCGTTCTCGACCCGGCCCGCCCCGCTCTGGTCGACGCGCCGGGCGCGCCGGATCCGCCAGGCCCGGGTGACCCGCTCGCCCCGGGCCTGCCGGGCATGCCTGGCCCGCTCGCCCCGGGCCTGCCGGGCATGCCTGGCCCGCTGGCTCCGGGCGGCCCGACCCGTCCTCCGCTGACCGGACGTCCGTTGGCCGAGCCGCCGTTGGCCGAGCCTCCGTTGGCCGGGCCGCCGTTGGCCGGGCCACCCTTCGCCGGGCTGCCGTTCGCCGGGCTCGACGGCCTGCTGCCCTCCCCGGCCGAGGCTGGCCGGCTGCGCCGGATCGCCGCCGGCGAGGAGGAGGCCGACCTTGTCGTGCGGGGCGGCACGGTGCTGCTCGTCCACACCGGCGAACTCGTCGCGCGGGACGTCGCCATCGGCGGCCGGCACATCGCCGCGCTCACCGCGCCGGGCGCGCTGCCGGCCCGTCGCTACCTGGACGCGCGCGGCCGCTACGTCCTGCCGGCCTACGTCGACGCGCGCTTCGGCTTCGAGGCGGCGCTGGTCTCGCCGGGCGAGCTGGCCCGGCTCGTCCTGCCGCGCGGGACGGTGACCGTCGTCGCCGACACCGACGGCCTGGTGGACGCCTGCGGGCCGGCGGGTGCCTCGCTCCTGACCGGGTCGCGGACGCCGTTGCGGGTGCGCGCCGCCCGCTCGGCCGGCCCGCCGGGACCCGGTCTGGGCTTGCCCCGCCAGCCCGGCTCGCCGAGCGCCGCCGCCATTGCCGCTGGCGCCGTTGCCCCCGCCGCCGCTGCCGCCGCTGCCGCCGCGGTCCCCGCGGGGCCGGCCCGACCGGTCCCGGACCCGGGCCCGCCCCCGCTGGCCAGCCCGTCGGTCACGGTGGACGACCTGGCCCGGCGCGGCCACCTGGACGCGGCCGTGCGCGCGGCGATGGCGGCCGGCGTGCCCCCGGTGACCGCGATCGCGCGCGGCTCACTGGCCCCGGCCCGGGCTCGGGGCATCGACGCCGCCGTCGGCTCCCTCCTCCCGGGCCACCTGGCCGACCTGCAGATCGTCGCCGACCTGACGCTGGTCGACCCGCCCGAGTTCGTCGTCGCCGGCGGGCGGATCGCGGCCCGGTCCGGCACGCCGCTGTTCGACAACCACGACCCCTGCCCGGACTGGGCCCGGGAGACCACGATGCTGCCCGGCGGTCTGCATGGCGGGTCGTTCCGGCCGCCGGCCGGCGCGGAACTGGCCGCGATCAGCCTGAAGCCCGGCCCGGAGCTACCGCGCCTGCGGCCGGCCCAGCCGGAGCTCGGCGGCGCACCCGACGAGCGGGCGTGCGCGGTGACGGTCGCGGTCCTGCGCCGGGGCGTCCAGGACGGCCCGCGGCTGGGCTACCTGCGCGGCCTCGGCCTGGAGCGGGGCGCGATCGGCTTCACCACGGCGGGCGCCGCGCGCGACCTGGTCGTGATCGGCGTCGACGACTACGACCTGCTGATGGCCGCCCGGGCCCTGGAGGGGATGGGCGGCGGCTTCGTCGTCGTCGACCGCGGCTGGGTCCGCGCCGCCTGCCCGCTGCCGATCGCGGGGGTGCTGAGCGACGCACCCTGGGAGGCGCTGCTCGGCGAACTGCGCGGGGTGGACGAGGCGCTGGCCGCCCTGGGCCGGGCGCTCCCCGTCCCGTTCCCGGCGCTGCGGGCGCTCGGCGCGGACCTGCTCGTCCCGACGTCGTGAACCGCCCGCCTGACCGGCCACTCGCGGAGCGTGTCAGTTGGTACGGCCTCGGGCCAGGAGCGCGTCGCGGTAGGACGGGATGGCCGGGTGGGCGTCGGCCCGGTAGACGGCGTCGGCGACCGCGCGGGCGAACACCGACGCCGCCGCGGCCAGCACCGCGTTGACGGCGCCGAGCGGAGCCCGGCCGGTGGCCAGGGCGAAGACCGTGTCGCCGTCGACCATCGTATGGACGGGGCGGACGGCGATGGCCAGGCCGTCCTGGGCGCTGGCGGCCAGCCGCGAGCACTGGGCCTTGGTCAGCGTCGCGTCGGTGGCGACCACGCCGATCGTCGTGTGCGCGCCGGCCTGGCCGCCGGCCTCGAGGGCGGCCAGGGCGGGCGGGCGCCAGCGGGCCAGTGCGTCCGGGTCGGGGTCGGGCAGCGCGCCGTCGAGGTCGCCGTAGAGCCGGCCGGTGCGGGGGTCGACGGCCGAGCCGGCCGAGTTGACCACGGCCAGCGCGGCCACCCTCGTCCCGTCGGGCAGTACCGTCGCGGCGGTGCCGACGCCGCCGGCGACGCCGCCGCTGACCGCTCCGGTGCCGGCGCCGACCGAGCCGAGCGCCGGCGCCCGGCTCCCGCCGCGGGCGCCGCTGTCGCGCGCATCCGCGTAGGCGGCCGCGCCCATCTCAGCCGTCGGCGTCGCCCGGGGACGCCCGCCCCGGCCGAGGTCGAACAGCGCGGCGGCCGGGACGATCGGGACCACGACCGGCGGGACGGCCCAGGGCGGGCTGACCCGGAAGCCCCGGCCGTCGTCGGCCAGCGCCTCCATCACCCCGCACGCCGCCGCCAGCCCGAACGCGCTCCCGCCGGTCAGCACGACCGCGTCGACCCGCTCGACCAGGTTGCGCGGGTCGAGCAGGTCGGTCTCCCGGGTGCCGGGCGCGCCGCCGGCCACGTCGACGCCGCCGACCGCCCCGCCCGGCGGCGCCAGCACGACCGTCACCCCGCTGCGCCAGCCGTCGCCGACCCGCTGGGCGTGCCCGACCCGGACGCCCTCGACCGCGGTCACCATACGGGCTCCGGCTCAGCGGGTTCGGCGGGCCCGACGAACGCCCGCAGTGCCCGGCGCAGGGCCAGGCCGGCGGCGTCGGGCCGGATGCTGACCTCGATCGGCTCGCCGGGCGCCCGGCCGCGCCCGCCGAGGGGCAGGCCGTCGATCGCGAACTGTTCCTGCAGGGCCAGGTCCTCGGCCAGGATGCGCCGCTCGAAGGCGACCGCGGCCGCGATCCGCTCCGGGTCGCCGCCGAGGTCATTGCGGGCGATCCGGGTGTAGATCCGGGTCCGGCCGGCGTTCTCCGGCTGGAGGCAGAACAGGATGTCGCTGACCGTCCCGGCCTCGGGGTACTCCATCCGCAGCCGCATCATGAACGGCGGGACGAACTCGTAGTCGGCCAGCCGCCGCTGGCGCGGCGGACGCGCACCAGCGGCCACGCCGGGATCCTCCGGGTTGGCGACGGTCTGGTCGAGGCTGACCCGGAAGCCGGCGCCGGCCGGCGTCACGTCGTAGGGCGGGACGAGGGCGCCCTCGTCCGCCCCGATCGTCGCCGCGTGGACGAACGGCAGGTGGGCGGTGTCGAGGAAGTTGTCGGCCAGCAGCCCGGCGGCGGCCGTCGTGGCGACGAGGTCGAGCCAGGCCACGTCGAAGCCGGGTCCGGCCCCGTCGTCGCCGGAGTCGTGGTCGTGGTCGTGGTCGCGGTCGCGGTCCCGGTCGTAGTCGGGCCAGTCGATGATGCCGGCGCGCGGCGCGTCCGGAGCGAGCCAGACCAGGCCGTGCTGTTCCCGGACGCCCCAGGCCGCGGTGGCGCCCGCCCGCGGCGCGCCCGACGCCGCGGCCGGCCCGAGCGCGGGGACCGCCGTCCGGGCGCCGGAACCGTCGAACCGCCAGCCGTGGTAGCCGCAAACCAGCTCGGCGCCCTCCACCCGACCGGCCGACAGCGGCGCCAGCCGGTGCGGGCAGCGGTCGGCGAACGCCACCGGTTCCCGGCCATCCAGGCGTGCCACCACCCACCGCTCACCGAGCAGCTCGACGGCCAGCGGCCGGTCGGTCAGGGCCTCGGAGCGCGCCACCGGATGCCAACCGCGGCGCAGCCCGGGCTGGACGTTGGTCAGCATCACGACGGCCAGTATCGCATCGGCCCGGCCGGTCCGACGCCGGCGCGTGTTTCGACCCGATGACGGCGAGATGCCGGCGCCGGACGCCTCCGGCGGCCGCGTTCGAGCTGCCGGAAGACCCGTCGCTGGCCAGAATGGCAGAGGCCCGGCGGCGGGGTGGGCGCCGGTGAGCGGAGCGCGTCAGCGAGCAGAGCGAGCAGGGGGACGGGTTGCCCGAGCAACCATGCGCCCCCGGAGCGCGCGAGCGCCGGAGCGAACCCGGGAAGGGCGCGAGTGAACATGGCCGAAACCTCGCCGGGCTATGGTCGGCGTATGTACGTGCCCCTCGCCCGAGCTGGCGCCCGGCGGGCGGCCGGCGGGGGGACGTGCGCGGACTGCCGGTCGCGCCAAGGGCGTCGCGGCCGGCCCAGCCGCCCGAGCGCGGGACGCCGGTGAGTGGCGGCGATGGCTTCGTCCGGCCGACGACGGTGGCGCAGGCGGCCCGGGCCCTCCGGGCCCGGGCAGGGGCGGTCGCGCTGGGCGGCGGGACCGACCTCGTCCCGGCGTTCCGGGCCGGCGCGCCGGCCCCGCCGCTGATCGTCGCGCTGCGCGGTGTGCGGGAGCTGCGGGTGCGCGGCGCCTCGGCCGACCACCTGATCGTCGGCGCTGGAGTCACGTACAGTGAGCTCGCTGCCTGGCCCGACGCGCCCGGGCTGGCTATGGCGGCCCGGGTCGTCGGCTCGGCCCAGATCCGCAACGCGGGCACGGTCGGCGGCGCCATCGGCACGGCCAGCCCGCGCGGCGACCTGCTGACGTACCTGGTCGCGGCGGGCGCCGACGTGCTGGCGGCCGACGGCGCCCGCCGCTGGCGCGAGCCGCTCGTCGACCGCCTGGCCGCGCGCGGGCCCGCGGCCTCGCCGGCGGCGGCGCGGGCCCCGGCCGGCGCGGGCCCGGTACTGGTCACCGCCGTCGTCCTGCCCCGCCCGGCCGGCCCCGGGGTCTATCTGAAACTCGGCGCCCGGCAGGCGGCGGCGCCGCCGGTGCTCGGCTGCGGCCTCGTCGTCGACTCGGCGGCGGGCCGGGTGAGTGTCGCCGTCGGCGGGGTCGCCGCCGTCCCGGTCCGGGCGCCGGACGCCTGCCGGTTCGCCGCCGATCAGATCGACTGGTCGCGCCCGGACGTTCCGCCCGACACGCCCACCCGCTTCGGCGAGCTGGTCGCCGCGGCGGTCGCGGCAGCGCCCGACCCGTTGGCGACGCCGCCCGGCGGCCCACCCGCCCCGTACCTGCGCCACGCGGCCGGCGTCCTGGCCGGCCGGGCGCTGGCCCACTGCCTGGCCGAGGCGGGCGGCTCCACATGACCGCGACCCGGCTGTCCTACCCGCTGACCGTCGACGGAGTCACGTGGCGGGTCCGGGACGCGCCCCTGACCGCGTCCCTGCTGACCGTCCTGCGTGAGCAGCTCGGGATCACGTCGGTGAAGGACGCCTGCGAGCAGGGCCGTTGCGGTTCCTGCTCGGTCCTGCTCGACGGGACGCTGGTCACCGCGTGCACGGTCCTGGCCGCCGACGCCAGCGAGTGCCGGGTCACGACGGTCGCCGGCCTGCCGGCCGGCGGGCCGGCCGACGCGGTCCGCCGCGCGTTCGCCGAGGCCGGCGCGGTCCAGTGCGGTTTCTGCGCGCCGGGGTTCGTCGTCGCCGTCACCGATCTGCTGACCCGGCGCCCGAGCGCCGGCGAGGAGGAGATCCGAACCGGACTGGCCGGCAACATCTGCCGCTGCACCGGCTACGGCCGCATCCTGGCCGCGATCCGCGCCGCGGCCGCCGCTGGTGCCACTGCCGCCGCTGGCGAGGTGGCCGCTGGCGAGACAACCGCTGGCGAGGCGGCGCGATGACCGGCCAGACCGGTGCCGGTCAGACCGGTGCCGGTCAGACCGGTGCGGGCCAGACCGGTGCGGGCCAGACCGGTGCTGGGCCCGTCGGTACGGCGGCCCGCCGCCCCGACGGGCCCGCCAAGATCGCGGGAACCTTCCCCTACGCCGGTGACCTGCGCGTTCCGGGCGCGCTGGTCGCCGCGGTCCTGCGCTCGCCGCACCCGGCGGCCCGCATCGCCCGGGTGGACACCGCCGCCGCCCGCGCGCTGCCCGGCGTGGCCGCGGTCGTCACCGCCGCCGACGTCCCCGGCGCGCAGACCTACGGCCTCATCGTCCCCGACCAGCCGGTGTTCGCCCGCGACGTCGTCCGCTACCACGGCGAACCGGTCGCCGCCGTCGCGGCCGTGGACGCGACGGCCGCCCTGGCCGCCCTGGCCGCGATGGACGTCGAGTACGAGCCGACCCCGCCGCTGACCGACCCGACCCTCGTCTGGGACGGCGCGCCCCGCGACCACCCGCCCGTCCACCCCGACGGCGACGTCTTCGGCGAGATCCACATCTCCCACGGCGACCCGGACGCCCACGGCCCGGTCGCTGTCAGCGGCCACTACGTGCTTGGGATCCAGGACCAGGCGTTCCTGGCCCCCGAGGCGGCCCTCGCCGTCCCGGCGGCCGACGGCGGTGTCGACGTCGCCCTGGCCACCCAGTGGCTGCACTCCGACCGCGAGCAGATGGCCGCCTGCCTGGGCCTGCCCGAGGAGAAGGTCCGGCTCACCCTGGCCGGTGTCGGCGGCGCCTTCGGCGGCCGTGAGGACGTCACGCTCCAGGTCCACGTCGCCCTGCTCGCGCTGCGGACCGGCGCTCCGGTCCGGCTCTCCTACGGCCGGACCGAGTCGATGCTCGGCCACCCGCACCGCCACCCGGCCCGCCTGTCCTACCGCCACACGGCGACCCGTGACGGCGAGCTGGTCAGTGTCACGGCCCGGCTGCTGCTCGACGGCGGCGCCTACGCCAGTTCGTCCCCGGCGGTGCTGGTCAACGCGGTCACCCACGCCGCCGGCCCCTACCGGGTGCCGAACGCCCGGTTGGACGGCGCGACGGTGCGCACGAACAACCCGCCGTGCGGGGCGATGCGCGGCTTCGGCGTCCCGCAGGCCGCGATCGGGCACGAGGCGCAGCTGGACCGGCTGGCCGACGCGCTCGGCCTCGACCGCCTGGAGCTGCGCCGCCGCAACCTCGCGCAACCGGGCGACGTCCTGCCCACCGGTCAACACCTGCCCGGCCCGTTCCCGCTGCGCGAGGCGCTGGAGATCGTGGCCGCCCGCCCCCTGCCGCCGCCCCCCTCAGGCCCGGTCGAAGCCCGGGCCGAAGCCCGGGCCGAAGCCCGGGCCGTACGCCGGGGCGTCGGCTATGCCCTGGCCTTCAAGAACCTGCTGTTCTCCGCCGGTTTCGACGACTACTCGACCGCCGCCGTCCACCTGGAGCTCGGCCCGGACGGCGAACCGATAGCGGTGGTGCGCAGCGCGGCGGCCGAGGTCGGCCAGGGTTTCGTCACCGTCGCCGGCCAGATCGCCCGCACCGAGACGGGCCTTTCCGCCGCCGTCGTCACCCCGGCCGACACGTCGATCGGCAGCGCCGGCTCGACCAGCGCGTCCCGCCAGACCTGGATGAGCGGCGGTGCCGTACGCGGCGCGGCCCGCCGGGTCGTCGACGAGCTGCTCGCCCGCACGGCCCGCCGCCTCGGCCTGCCCGCCGCGGTCGCCCGGGAGCCCCGGCGGATGCTGGCGATCATCGACGGCGAGATCGTCGCACCCGAGGCCGGCGCCCGCGTCCCGCTGAGCCGGGCCGTGCGCGAGGCGCTGGCCGAGGGCCCGCTGGTGGCCGAGGAGGTCTTCCGCCACCGGGCGACGCAGCCGCTGGACGCCCGTGGCCAGGGCGACGTCCACGTCGCGTTCGCCGCCGCCGCGCACCGGGCGGTCGTCGACGTCGACGTCGAGCTGGGCCTGGTCCGGGTGGTCGCGATGGCCCTGGCCCAGGACGTCGGCACCGTCGTCAACCCGCTCGCGCTGACCGGCCAGGTCGAGGGCGGGACCGCGCAGGGCCTGGGCTGGGCGGTCATGGAGGAACTGGTGGTCGAGCGCGGCGTGGTGGTCAACCCGACGTTCAACGGCTACCTGCTGCCCACGTTCGCCGACGTCCCCGACCTGGACTTCACGCCGATCGAGATCCCGCAGCCGGACGCGCCCTACGGGGTCAAGGGCGTCGGTGAGGCGCCGACCTGCTCGGCGACGCCTGCCATCCTGGCCGCCGTCCGCGACGCCGTCGGCCGCGACCTGTTCCACATCCCGATCAGGCCCTGGGACCTGGTCGGGCCCCGGGACCTGGTCGGGCCCTGGGACCTGGTCGGGCCCCGGGACCGCGTGGAGGAGGGGGCCGCGTGACGGAACCCGTGCTGCCCGACGCGCCCACCGTGCTGCGCTCCCGCCGGGTAGCGCTGCCTGGCGGCGTCCGCCCGGCCGAGGTCCGCATCAGCGGCGGCCGGATCGCCGCCGTCACCGAGCTGGGCCCGGCCGCGCCGGCAGCTGGCCCGGGCGTCGTCGACCCAGGTGTGGTCGACCAAGGTGTCGTCGACCTGGGTGACCTGGCCCTGCTGCCGGGCGCCGTCGACACCCACGTCCACATCAACGAACCTGGCCGCACCAGCTGGGAGGGTTTCGCCACCGCGACGGCGGCCGCCGCCGCCGGGGGCACCACGACCGTCCTCGACATGCCGCTCAACTCGATCCCGGCCACGGTCACCGTCGAGGCGCTGGCGGCCAAGCGGGCGGCCGCCAGCGGGCAGTTGCACGTCGACGTCGGCTGCTGGGGCGGGATCATCTCGGCGTCGCCCAGCGCCCTGGCCGACCTCGACGCCCTGCACGACGCGGGCGTGTTCGGCTTCAAGGTCTTCCTGTCCCCGTCCGGGGTGGCGGAGTTCCCGCACCTGTCGCTGGACGCGCTGGCGCTCGCGGCCGCCCGGGCGGCGGCCCGGGACGCGACGATCGTCGTCCACGCCGAGTCGCCGGCCGTCCTCGAGACGGCCCCGGAGCCGGTCGGCCGGTCGTTCCGGGCCTACCTGGCCTCCCGGCCCGCCCGGGCCGAGACCGACGCGGTCGCCGCGCTGGCCGCCCTGTCGGCCGCTACGAACGCCCGCCTGCACGTGCTGCACCTCTCGGCGGCCGACGCGCTGGACACGGTGCTCACGGCCCGCGCCGATGGGCTGCCGTTCAGCGTCGAGACCTGCCCGCACTACCTGACGTTCCGGGCCGAGGACGTCCCCGACGGGGCGACGGCGTTCAAGTGCGCGCCCCCGATCCGGGGCGACGCCAACCGGGACCGGCTGTGGGACGGGCTGGCCGACGGGCTGTTCGCCGGGGTCGTCACCGACCACTCGCCGTCGGCGCCGGAGATCAAGGCGATCGACACCGGCGACTTCGCCGCCGCCTGGGGCGGGATCGCCTCGATCCAGCTCGGCCTGTCCGCGACCTGGACGGGGGCGCGCGCCCGTGGCTTCACGCTCGACGACGTCGTCCGCTGGGTCGCCACCGGCCCGGCCGACCTGGTCGGCCTGCGCCACAAGGGACGGATCGCCGTCGGCGCCGACGCCGACCTGGTGGTCTTCGACCCGGAATCGTCCTGGACGGTCGATCCGTCCCGTCTGGCCCACCGGCATCCGGTGACGCCCTACGCTGGCATGAAGCTGGACGGCGTCGTCCGCGCCACCTATCTGCGCGGCGAACGGGCCGACGGCGCCCGTCCGCCGCGCGGCGAGATCCTGCTTCGGGGGCAGCGATGACCAGTCTGACGAACGGGGAGGTTTCGCCATGACCGAGGTATCGACCCGGGTACCGGCCGGGCGGGAGGCGGAGCCGACCGTCGCCGGCCAGGACCGCGACGACGACCCGGACCTCGACCGGCAACAGGATCTGAGCAACCTGCTCGACCTGGCCGCCGCCCGCTTCGGCGGCGCGGTCGTCGCGGTCAACGACGAGTACTTCGCGCCGGCCGACCGGATGCTGCTGACCGAACCGCCGGTCGCGAAGCCCGGCGTGTTCACCGAGCGGGGCAGCTGGACCGACGGCTGGGAGAGCCGCCGGCGCCGTGACCTGCCCGGCGCCGACTGGGCGATCATCCGGCTGGGCGCGCCGGGCGTCGTGCACGCCGTCACCGTCGACACCCGGCACTTCACCGGCAACGCGCCGGAGGCGGTCGAGGTCCACGGCTGCACGGTCGAGGGCTACCCGTCGGCCGAGGAGATCGCGGCCGCGTCCGTCACCTGGATGCCGCTGATCACCCGGACCCCGGTCCGCTCGGACGCGGTGAACGTCCTGCCCGTCACCGCCCACGGGCCGCGGCGGATTACGCACCTGCGCCTGACCATCCACCCCGACGGCGGCGTGGCCCGGCTGCGCGCGCACGGGTCGGTCGTGCCCGACCCGCGGCTGTTCGACCGGGTCAGCTCGGACCTGGCCGCCGCCTACCTGGGCGGGGTCGTCATCGCGGCCAGCGACATGCACTATGGCGACCGGCACAACCTGAACGCCTCCGGCGAGGCCCGGGTGATGGGGGAAGGCTGGGAGACCCGGCGCCGGCGCGGCCCGGGCGCCGACTGGGCCGTGGTCCGGCTGGCCACCGAGGGCAGCATCGTGCGGGCCGAGGTCGACACCCGCCATTTCCGCGGCAACGCGCCGACGGCGGTCGCGCTGTGGTCGGCGCGCGCGCCGGAGCTGGTCGACCGCGACGACGTCTCGGCGATCCTGGACTGGCGGGTGATGCTACCGAAGGTGCGGGTGCAGCCCAACACCCGGCACCTGTTCGACCTGGAGATCCCGGTCGACGCCACCCATGTCAAGATCGACGCCATCCCGGACGGCGGGCTGGCCCGCCTGCGCCTGATCGGGACGCCGACGGCGGGCGGGCGGGAGGCGCTGGCCATGCGCTGGTTCGACCTGCTCTCGCCGGCGGCGGCCGAGGCCGAGCTGATGGCCTGCTGCGGGTCGCGGGCCTGGGCGTCGGCGCTGGTCGCGGCGCGGCCGTTCGGCACGCTCGACGCGCTGCTGACCGCGGCCGGGCAGGAGTGGTGGGCGCTGGACGCCTCGTCCTGGCTGGAGGCGTTCGCCGCGCATCCCCGCATCGGCGAGCGGCCGATGGCCAGCCCCGCCGCGGCGACGTCGTCGCGGGCCAGCGTCGCCTCGCTGGACGCGCCGCGCCGCGAGCAGGCCGCGATGGACCTGGCCGACGCCGCCATCCGGGCGGAGCTGGCCGAGGGCAACGCGGCCTACGAGGAACGCTTCGGGCACATCTTCCTGATCCGGGCGGCTGGCCGAAGGCCGGACGAGATGCTGGCGGAACTGCGGGCCCGGCTGGCCAACGATCCCGACACGGAGCTGCGGGTGGCCGCCGGCCAGCAGGCCGAGATCACCGAGCTGCGGCTGCGCCGCCTCGTCGCCGGTCCCTGAGCCCGTACGGCGCCGGGGGGCGGAGGGGGCGCCGCGGGGCGGACGAGCGCCGGGGGGGCGGATGAGCGCCGCGGGGCGGACGAGCGCCGCCGGAGGTCCAGACTGGGCCGCATGAGCCTGTCCACGCATGTGCTCGACACCGCCGCGGGCACGCCCGCCGCGGGCGTCGTAGTCGTCCTGCAGCGCCCCGCGCTGGACGCGGCCCGGGCCCGAGCCGGCTCCGGGGTGACCGCGCCCGAGCCGCCGGCCCCGGCGCTGGGCGCCGACGAGTGGGTCACCGTCGCCGAGGCGGTCACCGACGCCGACGGGAGGGTCGGGGCGCTGCCGGCCGACGCCGCCGGCCGCTGGCGGCTGGTGTTCGACACGGCCATCCGGTCGCCGTTCTTCCCAGAGGCGAGCGTGACCTTCGTCGTCGACGACCCCGACCGGCACCTGCACGTCCCGCTGCTGCTCGCCCCGTACGGCCTTACGACCTACCGCGGCTCGTGACGGCCGCCGGTCCGGGCGGGGCACTCCTCGGCGGCCGGCGTGGTGTCCGGGAACATGGTCGCCGGTTGCCAGCGGACTGTCGTGCGCCATGGGCGGTCCGGTCAAGGCGTCCGGATCGCCGTGCGGGCGTCGGCGTCGCTCAGGAGGCCGGCGTCGACGGCCCGCTGGACGTGACCGGCCAGGGCGCGGGCGGTCGCCGGCTCGTCCGCGACCGCCCCGTCCTGGCGGGCGGCGGTGTAGGCGGCCAGCCGCTCGAGCGCGGCCGGCAGGCCCTCGAGCAGGCAGGCGGCGACGGCGGCGTGCCGGCTGACGAGCTGGACCGGATGCAGGTCCCAGCCCTGGTAGAGCCCGCGCATCCAGGCCCGCCGCACCAGGCCGGCGTGGCGGGACCAGCCGGCGTGGACCGCCTCCCGGCCACCGACGGGGAGCAGGTTGCACGACCCGTCGACCGCGGCGACCCGGGTGCCGGCCGCGGTGAGCTGCATCAGCGACGTCGCCAGCTCGACGGCGGGATGGTCGCTGGCCTGGTGCTCGGCGCTGATGCCGAGCGCGGCCGAGTAGTCGAACGTCCCCACGTGCAGGCCGATGAGCCGCTCGCCGCCCGCCTCGACGAGGGCCGGCAGGGCGAGGACCGCCGCCGGCGTCTCGATCTGCAGCTCCAGCGGCGTGACGGGCAGGCCAAGGCGTCGTTCCAGCTCAGCCAGCACGGCGACGAACACCGTCACCTGCTCGGGCGCGCTCACCTTCGGCATCGTCACCACCAGCCCCGCCGGAGGGCTCCCGCCGCCGGCCAGACCGGCGAGGAACGCATCCAGCGTCGCCAGGCCCCGGTCGCGGACGGCCGGGTCCAGCGACTTGGCCCGGATGCCGTAGCGGCGGGGGAGCTCGCCGGCCGCCCGCGCCGCGTGAACCGCGGCGACCGCAGCCGCCACGTGGTCGTCCTCTTCGGCATCGGCCCGGATGCCGTAGCCGTCCTCGAAGTCGATCCGCACGTCCTGGACCGGCTCCGCGACCAGCGTCCGGCGCACATGCCCGAACACTGGGTCGGCCAGCGCGGGCCGTGCTCCGGTCACGGCGGCCAGGGTGGCCGGGTCAGCGGCGTGCGCGGACAGCGCGGCTTCGGCCTGGGCCCGCCAGACCGGCACGGTGTCCGCGCCGAACCGGTCGGCCGGGACGTAGACGGTGTGCACGGGCTGGCGACCGGGCGCCGGCCCGGTCAGGCGGCGCGCCAGCGCGGCATCCACCGCGGCGAGCGGCGCCAACAGGCCGGCCAGGACGTCGTCAGGCAGTGTCGGCACGGCATCAGTGTCGCCGCCGGTCGGCTTCGCGCGCTCGGCTCAGCGGGCCGTCGTGGCGAGCTTCGCTCCTAACGCCACGAACGACGCCGCGAACGCTTGCCGCACCCGCCGCACCGCCCGGGGCCGGCCGATCAGGTGCCGCCGCGCGGACGCCGCGAACACCCCGTAGGCAACGAAGACGACGAAGGTCAGGACCATGAAGATCGCGCTGAGCAGGAGCATGGTTGCCAGCTGGTGGGGCGCCCCCCGCGGCACGAACTGGGGGAGGAACGCGAAGAAGAAGATCGTAAGCTTCGGGTTGAGCAGATTGGCCGCGACCGCCGACCCGATCGCGCGGGCAGTCGACCCGTCCCGGCCGTCCCGGTTGTCCCGACCGGCCCGGCCATCTTGGCCATCGCCCGTCGTTTCTGCCCCACCGTCAGACGCGACGACCAGCGGACTGCGATCGCGCCAGGTCACGATCGCCATGACCAGCAGGTAGGCCACGCCGAGCAGCTTCACCGCCTCGAAGGCGACCCCACTGGCCCGCAGCAGTGCGGCCGTGCCGGTGACCGCCGCGGCCAGGTGGGGGACGATTCCGAGGGTGCAGCCGAACGCGGCGACCACGCTCGCCCGCCGGCCCCGCCGCAGTCCCGCCGAGACCGTGATCAGCGCGCCCGTCCCCGGTGTGGCCACCACGATGAGGGACGTGATCCAGAACGCAAGGCTCATACTGCTCACCTCTATCACGGGGACTCCTTCCGTCCGCCGGTCAGAACGGCGGGCTTCCGGCGAAGGCGGCGAAGGGCGTGGGTGCCGGTGCGGCGGGCGCGGGTTGTCGGTAGGTGGCGGGGTAGGTGACGTAGCGCCGGCCGGCGGGGGAAAGCCAGTGGAACTCGCCCGGGCGGGGTTGGGTGAGGGTCCAGCCGCCGTGGGTCTTCAAACGATGATGCAGACGGCATTATGCCGAACTGCGCATTATGCCGATCTGCCATCGAGATGACACGGTCGGGCGAGAATGCAACCCCTTAGCCGGCGAGCATGGCCCGGTCCCGGCGAGGGTGGTCAGTGGCATCGTGATGTCGAGGTGGACCACTGGCCGGTGGCCGCCGAGGAGGAGGTCGGCGAAGACGTCGGCGCGGCGTTGGGCCATGGTGCGCGGGTCGTCGGGGCCGCCGACGGCGCGGGCCAGGAGCTGGATGGTCGCGAACGCGGCTTGGGCCTTGTCAGCGGCCACCAGAGCCCAGAGCTGGGCCATGCCTTCGTCGAGGAGGGTGACGCCGACGTCGCGTTCCGCGAGCCGCTCCTGGCGGCGCGTCTCGGCGCCTTCGGGGTCGAGGTACTTGGTGACTCCTCCTCCGGCTAAAGCCGGAGGCTTCCCTCCGGCCCTCTCCTTTGGCTTCTCAGGCCGCTTTAACGTCAGCCTGACGGGCCAGCCCGGCCCGCAAAATGTTGACAGCTCCGTTCACGTCCGCGTGGGCGACATGCCCACAGCTCACGCATGTGAACACAGCTTGAACCACGCGGTTGTCCTCGGCCACATGCCCGCATGTGGCGCAGCGTTGGGACGTGTGGTGGGCGTCGACTTCAACGATCAGCCGTCCGGCACTTTCAGCCTTGGCGCGCAACACGGTGAAGAACACCCCCCATCCCGCGTCAAGAATACTTCTGTTCAGCCCGGACTTGGCCGCCTGCCCATTCGGGAGGAACTGGCCGGGGCTATCCGGATCCGGTTTCGGCTTGGCCCGGCGGACCATGTTCCTGACTCGCAGATCCTCCATCGCGATCAGATCGTAGTCGCGGACCAGGCTAAGCGCAATTTTATGGGCGAGATCAAGCCGCTGGCGGCGGACCTTCCCATGCAGCGCGGCCACACGGGCGACCGCCCTCCCGCGTCGCGTCGACCGGGGCTTCTTCCGGGCCAGCTCCCGCTGAGCGGCGGCCAATTTCCCGGACGCCTTTTTCAGAAAGCGCGGGTTGCCGATGTGCCGGCCTTCCGAGGTGGTGGCAAGCGAGGCCACGCCCATGTCGACACCGACGACCGCGCCGGTCGGCGGGAGCGGTTCGGCGGGCACACCGTCGCAGGACAGGACCACGAACCAGCGGCGGCCCTCACGCTTGACGGAGACGGTCTTGACAGTGCCTCGCACCGGCCGGTGCTGGTTGACCTTGACGTGGCCGACGCCCTGGAGCCGGACGAAAGTCTGGGTTGGGTTGTCCGGTTGGGAGCCCCAGCGGCAGCCGTCCCCGTCTTTCGGCCACTCGACCGTGTCAAACCATCCGGCGCCCTTGAACCTCGGATAGCCGGCTTTCTCGCCCGCCTTCACTCGGCGGAAAAACGCCTGAAAGGCTTTGTCGAGCCGGCGAAGGGTGGCCTGCTGGGAGGAAAACGACCAGCGAGCATGATCCGGATCGAACGCGCGGATCTCTTTCAACTGCGCCGACTGGTCGCCGTAGCGGACAGTAGTTTCGGTCATCTGCCAAGCGTCCCGGCGTTCCTGCAATGCCGCATTGTAGAGCGCCCGGTGGTCGTCAAGCATCGCGCCCAGCATAGCGACCTGTTTCACGGTGGGGCGCATCAGGAACTTGAAGGTGCGCCGCATGCGCCCATCCTATCTGACGGAGACACGAGAGAATGCGTGCTACCCGTTCCGGATTCCTCTGCCGCCTGAGGCGACAGTCCCCTCCGGAGGTTGGTGATGGCGCGGCTGATGGCCTCGGTGAAGCGGGCAGGGCTGGAGCGGGCGCCGCGCGCGAGGACCCGCTCCTCCACCTGGCGTTGGAGTTCATCGTCGAGGCCGTCGGTCAGGCGGACCATCGAGCGGGCCCTCTTGGCGTCGATGACTCCCTGGTCGAGGGCGTTCAGGGTGGCGGGCAGGTGGCGGCACAGCCGCCAGGAGTTGGACAGGAGGCCGGCGGCGGCCTGGGAGGACATGGCGAGTTCGGTACCGATCTCGGCCGGTGCGAACTCGTTGGGCGTCAGTTCCTGTGTCGGGGATACGCCGGGTGGTAGATCCTCCTCGGCCCGGCGCAGGGCGTACCCGTTGACCGTCGTGGCCATCAGCGCTTCCAGCCGGGCCTGCTCGGCCGTGATCAGCCGCATGCCGTCGAGGTATTCCAGCGAGCTCCAGCCCCGGACAACATCGACCGCTGGCACGTGGCGGGGATAGATGTCGGTGAAGGGCCGCTCGGGTGGTGGGCCGGCGCCCGAGGAGTCATCGGGAGAATGACCGGAGCGGACGTCGGTGGGGTTCGGGTCAGGTGTGAACTCGTGCATGTGTTCGAGCGTAGGTCGCCCATCGGACAACCGAAAGCTCGATTCCGGAGCCTGTGGACAACGTGCCCGCACGTCCAGGATTGCGGTCGATTGGCCGAACCTTTCCACAGGTAGGCCCCGCCCCGCCCCGTAGCCGGCCGGCCGGCCTCGTCAACGGCCGGCGGCCCGTTCCAGTCGTCCTCGGCGGCCGTGAAGACCACGACCTTGTTGTCCCGGTCGGAGGCGATGAAACGGAACGCATTGCACAGGTCCTCGTGCGGGCCGCCGCCCCACCGCGGCGGCCCGCCGTCGGTGTGCTGGCAGATCTCCAGCACGCCGTTGCGCCACCGTTCCGGCCGCCGGCGGGTCGGCCCCGCCGTGGCCCCGGAGTCAGAGCTCCCGGCGGGCCAAGGCGCCCACGGCCGGGGTGTCGACACCGACGCGGCCGACGACGGCGGCACCGCCCGGGGCTCCGACGGGGCCTGCCCGGCTGGCCAGCGGCTCGTAGAAGAAGCGCACCGCGTCGGCGTAGTGCTCGCTGGAGGCGGTCGCGTCCCGGCTGATGGCCTCGACCGGGCAGACGGGCGCGCACGCCCCGCAGTCAATGCACTCCTCCGGGTGGATGTAAAGCTTGCGGTCGCCCTCGTAGACGCAGTCGACCGGGCACTCGTCGACGCAGGAACGGTCGGTGACGTCGACGCAGGCCGCGCCGATCACGAAGACCATCAGCGGGGAGCGTGCAGACGGCTGAGCGCGGCCAACAGGTCGGGCGCGGCCAACAGGTCGGGCGCGGTCACCCGGACGGGATCGGGTGAAGGCCGCCGGAGGCGGACGGGACGCCGGCGAACGGGGGACGTCGGCGGTCGCCGCCTCCGGCGGCTGCTCGGGAGGGCCGGTGCCGGCCCATGGGTTGGCGAGAATACGGCGATCGGCGCGGGCGCGGGCGCGGGCAAGGGCGCGGCGCGCGGCGGGGTGGTCATGCGGCACTCGCCCGCGCCGGCACCGGTGGGTTGGCCACGGCGCTGGCCTCGATCCAGGTACCGGCCCGCAGGCAGCCGACGGGGACCAGCCGGCGCGGCGCCATGATCGTCTCGAAGCCGTCGGACATCGGGAACTCGCCCTCGTCGAGGCGCAGGACGCTGACCTCGGCGGACCGGCCGACATCCAGCGTGCCCAGCTCGTCCTCGCGGTGGATGGCCCGGGCGGTGTTGATCGTCGCCATCGCGATCACGTCCGGCAGGTCGACGCCGAGCGCCCAGATCTTCGACATCGTCTCGGGCAGCGACCACACCGGGCCCGCGGTGTTGAACAGGTTGAGGTCGGTGCTGATCGTCGTCGGCCGGTAGCCGAGCTCGAGCAGGGCTCGCGCGGCGGCGAAGCGGAAGTCCGAGCCCGAGTGGCCGACGTCCAGGACCAGCCCGCGCTCGACGGCGTCCCGGAACACCGGGTGGATCGCCGGCCGGCCGCCGGCGTCCTCGACGAGTACTCCCGAGTGCCCCCGGAAGGCGTGCGTGACGATGTCCCCGGGCCGTAGCGCGGCGATCGCGTCCAGGTTGGACAGGCTCGGCGTGTAAGGGAACCGGCCCATGTGGATCATGATAGGCCGGTCGCCGGCGATCGAGAGGCAGCCGTCCAGGAAGGGCGAGCGGGCCGGGTCGTCGGTGACCGTCGCGCGGACCTTGAAGCCGACGGTCGCGTCCGCGTTGGCCTCTACCGTCGCGGCGGTGGCGTCGAGGTCGAGGTTGCGCGGGTCAGCCGCGATCCCCAGCCGGTGGGCGATGAAGTCCTTCGTCGCCAGGTAGAGCAGGCAGGGGTCGAGCAGCGACAACACCCGGGTGCGTACCGCCGGCGACTCGGCGAAGGCCCGGGCCAGGCCGTAGGTGCGGACGCCGGACGTCCCCGCGTCGACGATCACCGGCACGCCCACGTCGACGCCGGCCCGGTCGGGGTGGACGCAGAAGTCGCCCAGGCCGGGGAAGACGTGGGTGTGCAGGTCGATGAGCCCGGGCGTGACCACCAGTCCTCGGCAGTCAACGACCCGGCTGGGGCTCGCGCCGCCCGTGCCGCCCGCCTTCGCGCCGCCCGCCCCCGAGCCGCCGGGGTCCGAGCCGCCGGGGTCCGAGCCGCCCGGGTCCGCGACCGGCGTGACCGAGGTGATCACACCGTCGGCGCAGACCACGTCCGCGTAGGTGTCGAGCCCACGAGCGGGGTCGAGAACCCGTCCGCCGGCGAGCACCGTGTTGATGGGCGGCCTCCTCACGTCCGTCCCGATGGTCACTCACCGGGCGGCGAAAGTCCAAGACGCGTTGGCGCGGGTCCGCGATAGCCCTTTTCTATGGCGCGGCTATCGTGAGGTCATGGCCGCTACTGGGGGGGACTCCGCTACTGGGGGGGACCGTGGTGGAGGGGACCCGTCCGTGGACGGCGCGACGCCGAGCCTCCGCCAGATCAGCTATCTGCTGGCGGTGGTCGACGACGGGTCGTTCACGGCCGCCGCCCGCCGGATGCGGGTCGCCCAGCCGTCGTTGTCCCAGCAGATCCGCGTCCTCGAGCGGCGGATCGGGACGGACCTGCTGCGACGCGGGCCGCGGGGGATCAGCCTGACGCCGGCCGGGCAGGCCTTCGTCGGCGAGGCCCGGGCCGCGCTCGCCTCCGCCCGCGCCGCCGCCGAGCGGGCCCGAGACGCCGCCGGTCTGGACGCCGCCGCCCCGCTGCATGTCGCCACCGTCACGTCGATCGCGACCTGGCTGCTGCCCGGCGCCGCCGTCGCGTGGCGGGCCCGCCACGGCGGGCGCCCGCTGCGGATCACCGAGTTTCCCGACCGCGGCGGCCTCGAGGCCTGGATGGCGGCCGGGGGAGCGGAGCTGGCCATCGGGCCCCGGCCGCTCGCCTGGTCCGGCCCGGTCCGGCTGCTGGGCTCCGAGCCCTACGTCGCGATGGTTCCGGAGCGGGAGTTCGACCGGCTCGGCGGCCCGGCTGGGGCCCGGATCTCCGTGGCCGCGCTGGCCGACGCCGACTGGGTGCTCTACTCGCCCGGCCACGGCCTGCACGAGTTCGTCCTGGGCCTGTGCCGGCGGGCCGGCTTCATCCCGCGCGCGGCCGTCGAGACCCGTCAGATCGACTCGGCGACGCGGATGGCGGCCGCCGGCCTCGGCGTGGCGATCGTGCCTGTCGGCTGCGTGCCGTCCGAGCTGGAGCGGCACCGACGGGATCTGCTCGGCGTGCCCAGTCTCGACGTCGTCGCCTACACGCGCGACGAGATGAGTGACAGCGCGGCCGACCTGGTCGAGGCGGTGGTCCGCACCGGGCTGGGCCCGGCCGTCCCGGATCCGGCCACCGCCCACGTTGTCGCCGCGGCGGCGTCTCAGCGGGACGGCGCCCGCAGGCTCTGGCGCAGCCCGGCCGCCGTGTCCAGGATGTAGGCCCGGATCGTCGCGCGGCTGCCCGGGTCCAGCCAGCTCGCCTCCACCCCGTCCAGCGCGATGCGCACCATGTCGTCGAACGAGTAGCCGAAGGCGGCGGCGACCGCGCTGTACTCGCGGCCGAGGTCGAGCTCCGTCATCGCCGGGTCGTCGGTGTTGAGCGTGGCCAGCACGCCAGCCTCCCGCATGACGGGGAAGGGATGCTCGGTCAGCGTCCGGTAGGCGTTGGCGATCCGGATGTTCGACGACGGACAGACGGTCAGCGGGATGCGTTCCGCGGCGACCCGGCGGGTCAGCTCCGGGTCGTCCAGCAGCGACAGCCCGTGGTCGACCCGCTCGACGCCGAGGACGTCGATGACCGCCCGGATCGCCCCCGCCGGGCTGTTCTCGCCCTGGTGGGCGGTGCGGCGCAGCCCGGCCGCCCGGGCCAGCCGGTAGGCCGGGGCGAAGGCGACCGGGTCGACGCCACGCTCGGTCGAGTCCATCCCGATCCCGACGACGTACTCGGCCCCGCCCGACCGGCGCCGGCGCAGCTCGACCAGCTCGGCCACCATCTGCTCGCCGGCCGCCGGGCCGAAGGCCCGGTCGATGTCGGCGATGAGCACCGCGCGTGAGCCGGCGTCGATCTGGGCCGCCCGCAGGCCGTCGGCCAGGCCGGCGACGATGTCGGCCAGCGGCGTCCCGGCGGCCAGGTGACGGGCTGGGGTGAAGAAGAGCTCCCCGTAGACCCGGCCGTGCGCGGCCGCGTCGGTCACGCTCTCGTACGCGAGGCGAGCCCAGTCGTCCCGGGTGACCAGGACCGACTGGACCAGCCAGAACACCCGGAGGAACTCGTCGAGCGAGCGGTAGTGGTACAGCTGCGAAAGGTCGTCGACCGGCAGCCGGACGCCGTTGCGCCGGGCCAGCTCGAGGGCCGTGGACGGGCGCATCGTGCCCTCGAGGTGGCAGTGCAGCTCGACCTTCGGCAGCCGGTCGAGAGCGTCCGCCATCGTCAGCGGGCCACGGCGGCGGGGCAGCGCCGACGGACCGTGCGGCCCCCGGGTCGGCGCCGGGCCCGAGCCCCGCATTTCCGGGTACACCACCGAAATCTCCCCTCCTCGGCGGTTACGTCGCCGGAGCGCTGATGCTAGTGAATCCCGCCCCGTCACTCTGCATCACGGCCGCTGTCCGGCGGTGTCGTCGCATCATCTCCTCCACCCGGTCACTCACCGGCGCGCCGTCGCGCACGACCGGCCGCCCGGCCACCACGGTGTGGCGGGCCGCGACCGGACCGCAGCGCAACAGCGCCTCGACCGGGTCGGACAGCGCCCCGGCGAAGGCAACGCCTGAGAGCGGCCACACGACCAGGTCCCCGACCGCGCCGACGGAGAGCTCGCCGATCTCGCCGACCCGGCCGAGGCAGCCCGCGCCGCCCCGGGTCGCCATCTCCAGGGCGGCCCGGGCCGACATCGCCGCGGCACCGTGGCGCAGCCGGCCCAGCAGCATCGCCGTGCGGGCCTCCAGCCACAGCGACGCGGCGTCGGCCGAGGACGAGCCGTCGCAGCCCAGACCCACCGGCACCCCGGCCGCCCGCAGCTCGGCCACCGGGGCCAGGCCGCCGCCGAGGATCATGTTGCTGGACGGGCAGTGCGCTACCCCGGTGCCCCAGGCGCCCAGACGGGCCACCTCCGCCTGGTTCGGGCAGATGCAGTGGGCGACCCAGGCCCGGTCGCCGCCCCAGCCGCAGTCCTCGAAGTGGTCGAGCGGCCGGCGGCCGTAGGTGGCCAGGCAGTACTCGTCCTCCTCGGGGTCCTCGGCCAGGTGGGTGTGCAGGCGGACGTCGAGGGATGCAGCCAGCTCGGCGGTGGCCCGCATCAGCTCCGGGCTCACGGAGAACGGCGAGCACGGCGCCAGCGCGACGCGGACCATCGCTCCCGGGGCGGGGTCGTGGTGCAGATCGACCAGGCGTTTCGAGTCGGCCAGGATCTCGTCCGGCTCCTGCACCACCTCGTCCGGCGGCAGGCCGCCGTCCTTGCGGGAACGGGACATCGACCCCCGGGTCGGGTGGAACCGCATCCCCAGCTCGCGGGCGGCGGTGATCTCCGCCGTGATCAGGTCCCCGCCGCCGCGCGGGTGGACGTAGAGATGGTCGGTGGTCGTCGTGCAGCCGCCGAGGGCCAGCTCCAGCAGCCCGACGTAGGCCGAGACGTAGGCGGCCTCCTCGTCCAGGCGGGCCCAGCGCGGGTAGAGGGTGGTGAGCCAGTGGAACAGCGTTCCGTGCAGGGACGGCGCGTAGGAGCGGGTGAGGTTCTGGAAGATGTGATGGTGCGTGTTCACCAGACCCGGCGTGACGAGGCAGCTCTCGGCGCCCAGCGTCTCGCGGGCCGGCGGCGGCGCCTGGCCGGGACCGCCGACGGCGCTGACCATCCCGCCCGTGACGGCGACCCAGCCGCCGGGGATCTCCCGGCGCTCGCCGTCCATCGTGACCAGCAGCTCGGCCCCCCGAACCAGCAGGTCAGCCCGGGCGGGTGTCGGGTCGTCGTCGCTCATGGCGCCCGATTCTCGCGGCGGCGGGTTTCGCTGTCGTGACGGGAGCAGTCATGACAAGCGCCTCGTTGCCGGACGGCTTGGAGGCGGTGCTGGTCACCGACCCGGACGACGAGCGGGTCCGGGACTACACGGCGCTGACCGACGTCGCGCTGCGCCGGCGCCGCGAGGTCGCCGAGGGCCTGTTCATCGCCGAAGGGGAGAAGGTCATCGGGCGGGCGCTGCGCGCCGGCTACCGGCCCCGCTCGGTGCTGGTCTCCCCGGCGCGGCTGGCCGGCGTCCCGGCGGCGATGGCCGCCGCCGGGCCGCCGCCGGTCTACGTCGCCGGGCCCGACGTGCTGGCCGCGATCACCGGCTTCGAGGTGCACCGGGGGGCGCTGGCCGCGATGGCCCGCCGGCCCGAGCGCGCCGCCGCCGACGTGCTGGCCACCGCCCGCCGGGTCCTCGTCCTGGAGGACCTGGTCTCGCACACGAACCTCGGCGCCGTGTTCCGCTCAGCGGCCGGGCTCGGCATGGACGCGGTGCTGCTCAGTCCCCGCTGCGCCGACCCCCTCTACCGGCGCTCGGTCCGGGTCTCGATGGGGGAGGTGTTCGCCGTCCCCTATGCCCGCCTCGAGCCGTGGCCGGCCGCGATCGAGACGCTGGGCGCGGCCGGCTTCACCACGCTGGCGCTCACCCCGGCCGCCGACGCGTCCGACCTGAGCGGGCTGACCCCAGCGCCGGGCGAGCGCTACGCCGTCCTGCTCGGCTCGGAGGGTCCCGGCCTGACCGACGGAGCGCTGGCGCTGGCCCAGGCCCGGGTACGCATCCCGATGGCCCACGGCGTGGACTCCCTCAACGTGGCCGCGACCGCCGCCATCGCCTGCTACGTGCTCGGCGGGCGGCCCGAGCCCGCGCCCGCGCCCGAGCCCGCGCCCGAGCCTGAGCCCGGGCCGGCGGCGAGCGGGGCGGCCTGACCGGGCGCCGCCCGCCTCACCGTCCGCTCCAGAAGTCCTTCCACAGGGCGCGCCAGCGGGCGTCGGTGGCGGCGTTCAGGGCCAGCAGCCGCTGGGAGGCGGCGAACTGGGCCGGCTCGACGATCACCCCGGCCAGCGTGGCCGGAACGGCGCCACTGTTGATCATCGTCTGGTTGCTGATCGAGTTCTGCGGCGGCTGGTAGCCGATCACGGCGAAGTTCCTCGTCGCCACGGCCGGGTCCAGCAGGTGGTTGACGAACAGGTGGGCCGCGACCGGCGCCCGGCCGCCGCGCGGGAGGACCATGGTGTCGTTCTCGGCCCGGGCCCGCCCGTCGCTGGGCGACCAGTACCGCAGGACCGACCGGTCCACCGCGGCCGGCAGCGCGCCCAGCGCGTTGATGACGTCGCCCGACCAGGCCTGCACGATCGTGTACCGGCCGGTGGCGACGTCGCTGAAGTCGGTGACCGACCGGCGCGGCCGGGTCTGCCGGCCGAGGTCGGCCAGGTCCCGGCTGATCAGGCGCAGGTCGTCCGGGCGGCCGGAGTTGATGTCCAGGTTGGCCCGCAGCAGCGGCAGCGCCAGCACCTCGCGGTAGTCGTCGACCAGGGAGACCCGGTCGCGGAACTTCGGGTCCCAGTAGACGTCGAACGGGTCGGGCCGGGCGCCGATGTCCTCGCGGGCCACGTCCGAGCGCCAGGCGATTCCGGTGCTGTAGACCGTGTACGGCACGGTGTAACGCCACTGCTGGTCGTAGAACGGGTTCTGGAACAGCGGCCAGACCGCGGCCATGTTCGGCAGGTAGGAGTGGGTGAGCGGGCGCAGCAGCCGGCGGTTCATCAGCACGTCGATCTGGCGCGCGTTGGGGAAGTAGACGTCGTAGGCGTTGGCCGGGTCGGCCACGGCGGCCAGGGCGTCGGTCGCGTTCGAGAAGGAGTTGACCGACACGGCCACCCCGTAGGTGTCCTGGAAGGACCGGATCGCGTTCGGGTCGATGTAGTCCGACCAGGAGAACACCCGCAACGTCGCGTCCCGCTCGGGGGCGCGACCGGCCGGGATGGGCTGGTTGTCGGCCTCGATCGGCCACAGCGTCGGTTTCGTCGGTGTCGAGCCGGTGACGTACTGGTCCACGCCGCCGGCCGAGCCGCTGTTCGCGCTGGCCGCGGCCGGGGGCGAGTTGCCGCAGCCGACCAGGACGGACGCGGCGGGCAGGGCGGCCGCGGCCAGGCCGGCGCGCAGCAGCGCCCGGCGTGAGGCCGCGATCCCGGTGGCGCTGTGCCCGGTGGCGCTGTGTCCGGCGACACCGTGTCCGGCGACACCGTGTCCGGCTACACTTTGCGGCGGGCTGGCCGGCCGCTCGGGTCGGGGTGACGGGGCTGGCTCCCCAGCTGATCGGCTCGCCACGGCGCGGTCCTCCGTCCCCTGTTACTGGCCGTGAACCTACCGGTCAAGCCTACGAATCGTCCATTTGCCCCCGATTACCTGCCAACTCGGACTCCCGATCTCCGGCCGGCCGGCCGCGCGGTCTTGCTGGCAGCGCGGTCAGGCTGGCAGCGGGCCGGCGCCGGGCGGCGGGCCGCCCGCGTCCGCCCGGGCCCGGTGGGCCAGCGCGGCGAAGATCTCCATGGCCACCCGGTGGGCGTTGTTGACCGTCACGTCGGCATGGTCGTAGGCGGGGGCGACCTCGACGATGTCCGCCCCGACCAGCGGGACCTCCAGCGCGATCCGGCGGACGGCCCGCAGTAGGTCGGCCGGGTTCATCCCGCCCGGCTCCGGGGTGCCGGTGCCGGGGGCGAAGCCCGGGTCGAGGACGTCGATGTCGACCGACAGGTACAGGGCGTCGCAGCCGTCGAGGGCGCGGGCGATGGCGTCGGCGATCACCGCCCGGCTGCCGCGGTCCCAGATCTCGTCCATGGGATGCCAGGTCATCTCCTGCTCGCGCATCCAGGCGAACACGTCCGGCGGCGGCCAGTAACCACGCAGCCCGACCTGGACGAAGTTGCGGCCCCGCACCGCGCCCGACTCGATCAGCCGGCGCATCGGCGTGCCGTGCGAGGCCAGGTTCCCGTCGATGATGTCGGCGGTGTCGGCGTGCGCGTCGAAGTGCAGCAGGCCGAGCTCCCCCCAGCCGACGGCCTCGGCCACCGCGCTGGCCGCCGGCCAGGTGATCGAATGGTCGCCCCCGATCACCAGTGGCATGATCCCGTGCCGCGCGATCTCGAAGACCTTGGCCCGGATGTTGCGGTGGGAGCGCTCGGGCTGCCCGTGCGGGCAGTGCGCGTCCCCGGCGTCGACGGCGTCGAGCCAGTCGAAGATCTCCACGCCGAGGTCGAGATGATAGGTGCCCGGGTGGTAGGCGTCGGCGCGCAGCGCCCGCGGGCCGAACCGGGCGCCGGGGCGGTGGGTGGTGGCGATGTCGTAGGGCGCGCCGACGACGGCGACCCGGGGGCGGCGGCGGGCCAGCTCAGCCGGGTCCGTCACCCAGGGCAGGCCACAGAACGTGGCCAGGCCCTCGTAGCTGGGCGCGTCCGGGCCGCCGTCGTCGGGCTGGCCGCCGTCGTCGGGCTGGCCGCCGTCGGGCGGGCCGTTGCCGGGCTGGCCGCCGTCGGGCGGGCCGTTGCCGGTCCCGCCGTCATCCGTCACGCCCCCAGTGTGCGCTCCTTCGGGCCGGTCAGACGTCCGGCCGGATCTCGACCGCGTCGTCCTCGGGGGCGGCCGGCCAGGGGGAGGAGGAGGCGGGCCGGGCCTGCTGGTCGGTCGGCCGGGTGCCGCGGGCGGTGAGCTCCCCGGTGTCGGAGTCATGGGCGCCCTCGTCGGCCTGGACCAGCTCACCCGCGCCGTTCAGCTCGGACACCTCGGCTTCGAGCCGGTAGAAGTCCAGGTCGCCGGGGCTGTCGTCCCCATCCAGCCCGGCGGTCGGCCGGTCGCGGGTCGCGTACCGGGACGCCGCGTCGCCGAGCACGTCGGCGTCGAGCACCGGGCCCGACTCCAGCCGTTCGGCCTCGACGTACGGGTCGGGGTCGGGCACCTCCTCGGCCAGCAGTTCGTCCAGGCTCTCGCCGTCGCGCTGCTCGGCGGCCGTGTAGCCGAAGCGGGTAGCCGGGCTCGGCGTGTCCGGCGCGTCCCAGCCGTCGTCGAGCGGGTCGGAGCCGTCCTCGAGCTGGCCGAGAGCGTCGCTGTCGAGGCTCTCCTCCTCGTCCAGCGGGACGTCGTCGAAGCCCTCGGAGCCGGCCGTCGGCTGCGTCATCGCGTTGCCTCCTTCTGTGTGGCGGCTTCTATGTGACGGGTCTGCCGGTGCTGTGTCTGACGGTGCGGTGTCTGCCGGTGCCGCGCCGCCGAGCGGACCCGCCGCCCCCGCGCGCTCGCGGCTACTACCGCCCGTTCCCGGGACGAGGGGCGGTAACGCGCGCCGCGACCACCAAAGCACGTGGTTGTGGTGTCGTCCCGGTATCCCGCCCGCCGCCCGCAGCCCGTCGCTCGACGGCGGCTGGCACGACGGGACCCCATCGGAGATCCACGGGATGCCGGGCGCTGGTCTGGACGGTCGGGTGTGCCCGGCCGTCGGCACCGGATTCCGTGACGGCACGCATCGTGCCCGGTCGGTAGCGCGACCGCGGCGGGGTGACTGGCCGGTCGGTGGCGGCGCTGACTTGATAATGGGTTAACCCCATGTGCGGTGGGTGGCTGGCGGGCGTATACCGTCCTGCTTTGTGGCAACTGTTGCTGATCGGATCCTCGAGCATCTCGTCCAGGTACCGGGGGGTCTGGACGACGGGCAGCTGGCCGAGGCCCTGACCGCGCGGCGCCAGACCGTCAACCAGGCCTGCCGCCGGCTGGCCGAGCAGGGGCGCCTGCTGCGCGCGACCGGCCCCAACGGGCGGATCGTCAACCGGCTGCTGCCCCAACACCGAGCGCTTCTGGGAGATACCCCGGAACCGGCCGCCCCTGAGCCCGCGCCGGCGGACCCGGTGGCGTCGGAACCCCCCGCGGCGGAGCCCGCCGTCCGCGAGCCGGCGGTGCCCGAGCCGGCGGTGCCCGAGCCGGCCGCGGTCGAGGAGCCTCTTGCGCCGCCGGTCGTGCCCTCGCACCGGGAGCCGGCCGACGACCAGGTGGCCGGCCCCGAGGCCCTGCCCGTCCAGCGTCCCGACGGTGACGGTGCCGCGCTGCTCCGTGACCTGCCCGCTCCCCGCGACGGCGAGGCCGAGGTCGTCCCCGAGCCGGCCCAGGGCAACGGCCCCGAGGAGGCGGTCCCGGGCGACGGGACGGCCGCGGACGAGCCCTCGCCCGACGACGGGCTGGCGGCGGCCGCCGCCGAGGACGCGGTGGTGCGCGTCGTCGAGGTTGAGGGGGTGCTGATCGAGGCCGACGGTGTCTCCGAGCCGGAGGTCATGGCCGAGGTCGACATCGTGGTGGTCGAGACCGAGACCGAGGCCGGCGCGGTGGAAGCGGACGCGGTCGACGCGGTGGCGGTCGACGCGGACGCGGCGGACACTGTGAAACCCGGCGGCACGGCTCCCAGCGCCCCCGCGGATGACGAGCCGGCGGACGATGAGCAGCCTGTCGGCGACGAGCAGCCCGCCGAGGCGGAGCAGCCGGCCGGCAAGAAGCGTCGGTGGCTATGGTGGCGCCGTTAGGTTCGCCCGTGCGTGAGCCGCGGCGGTCGCCGCCCGCTCATCAGCACCTGTTTGGACGCCCGAAGCCGCCGACCCGGTGCGGCGCGTGGCCAGCCCGCGCATCGTCGACCTCGTGCCCGGAGGCCCCCCGGACGGGGGCCGACGGCGTCGCACTAGCCTCGGGGCCACCAATCCTTAACCTGGGGGAGACAATGTCATTGCGAGCCAGAGCGCTCGTCGCATGTGTTCTGACAGCCGGTGTGGCTTTGAGTGCCTGCGGCAGCAGAGTTGCTTCTTCGTCCGGAACATCGGGCTCGGCTCCTTCGGCCACCTCGGGTTCAAGCGCGAACACGGCCAGCGACGTCGGTGTCTCTCCGAGTCAGATCACCGTCGGCTCGATCGTCGGGCTGACGTCCGGTCTGGGCCCGGACACCTTCTCGGCGTCGCGTTTCGGCGCGCAGGCCTACTTTGACTCGGTGAACGCCCAGGGCGGGGTGAACGGGCGCACCATCAAGTTCATCGTCTGCGATGACAAGGGCTCGGCCAACGACAACCAGGCCTGCGCCCGCAAGCTGGTCGACGACGACAAGGTCTTCGCCCTGGCCGGGACGAGCGCCTTCGACTACGCCGGCGCGCCCTACCTGAACTCCAAGGACGTGCCGGACATCGCCGGCCAGCCGATCGACAACACCTACGACCGCTACTCGCACATGTACGGCCTCTACGGCAGCGACTACCCGCGCAACAACAAGGCGCCCGGGTTCAACGGCCAGCTGTACGGCGGGACCGAGCAGTTCCAGTTTCTGAAGCAGAAGCTGGGCGTGAAGTCGGCCGGGATCGTCTACTTCAACGTCGGCCCGTCGCAGCGATACGCGCAGTTTCTGGCCAGCGCGGCGAAGGCCGCCGGCCTCAACGCGGTGATGGAGGAGATCAACCTCAGCCTCCAGAACTACACCGCCGCCGTGCTGGACATGAAGTCCAAGGGCGTCGACACCATCTTCGACGCGATGAACGACTACGGGAACATCAACCTGTGCCAGGCGATGGCCAGCCAGAAGATGAACATCAAGGCGAAGGTCACCACCACACAGGGCTGGACCGACGCGATCGCGAACACGTTCAAGGCCGTCCCGAACTGCCGGAGCGTGATGTTCGCGACCGGGTCGAGCCAGAACTATGACGACCCGTCGAAGCCGGGCGTGTCCGCGTTCCGCGACGCGATCAACAAGCTGGCCCAGAAGCCGGCGGTCCTGAACATGTGGACGCTGGAAGGCTACGTGTCGGCCATGTGGCTGACCGATGCCATCCGGTCCTGCGGCGCGAACGTGACCCACGCCTGCGTCGAGAGCTTCATGAACCGGCCGAACGGCAACTACACCGCCGGCGGCCTGATCACGCCGCGCAACTTCAGCCACGTCGACAGCCCGCCGGCGACCGAGCGCAGCTGCATCAACGTGGCTCGCTGGGCCGACTCGGCGAACAGCGGCGCCGGTGGCTGGGTCTCGCAGGTCCCGGACATGAACGCCAACTGCTTCAGCGGCCCGAACATCGGCTACCCGGCCAGCAGCTGAGGTGGTCCCGGTCTCTCCCGCCGCGCGGCGGGAGAGACCGGCTCCCGGGCGGGGCCGGGCGGAGCTGGGTCAGCTGCTGGCGTAGGACGGGGACGCCCGGAACTCCTCGGGGCTCCCGACGAACGACCGCTCGCCCCGGTAGAGGAAGTAGACGACCGAGGCGAGCGCCAGCGCCTCCTCGGTGTACTGGTCGGCCAGGATGACCGTCGTCCCGCCGTCCGCGACGGTCTTCAGCCAGGCGAACAGGTCGCTGGCGACCCGGGGCGACAGGCCGAGCGAGAGCTCGTCGACCATCAGCACCTTCGGCTTGGCCAGCAGGGCCCGCGCGAGAGCCAGCATCCGCCGTTCGCCGCCGGACATGCTTCCGGCCCGCTGGTAGAGCCGTTCCTCCAACCGGGGGAACGCGGTCAGCGCCGGGCTGATGTCCGGGTCGCCGGCGATGTCGGCGACCAGCCGCAGGTTCTCCTTGACCGTCATGCTCGGGAACACCGCCCGCTCGTCGGGGACGAGCATCAGGCCGGCCCGGGCCCGCTCGACGGCGGACAGCTTCGTGATGTTTGTTCCGCCCCAGGTCAGCATGCCCGAGCGCAGCGGCAGCAACCCGGCAAGGACTCGCAACGTCGTGCTCTTGCCGGCCCCGTTCGGCCCGAGCAGCGCCGTCACCCGGCCGCGCGGGATCGACAGGTCCAGGCCGTGCAGCACCTCGACGGTGCCGTAGCCGGCCCGCCCGCCGAGCAGGACCAGCTCGGCCGGATCCTTCGCCGCCCGGGACGGGCCGGTCCCGCGCCCGACCGCCATCGTCGGCCCGGTCAGGCCACCCGGCCCCGTCGGGCCAGCCGGCCCGATCAGGCCATTCGGCCCGGTCAGGCCGGTGCTCGGGGGCGGTGGCATGATCGGCATGATCGGCAGCGGCGATGTGACGGGATCCTGGTAGCGACCCGCTCCCGGCTCCCACTGGCTGGTCATCGACGCCCCTCCCCGCTCACAGGCCTCTGGGTTCGCTCCGTCGCTCGCGCGCTCCCGCGGACCGCTCGTTCCTCGCGGCCCACGTCCGCTTGCTCGCTCCTCCCGCTCACAGGCCTCTGGGTTCGCTCCGTCGCTCGCGCGCTCCCGCGGACCGCTCGTTCCTCGCGGCCCACGTCCGCTTGCTCGCTCCTCCCGCTCACAGGCCTCTGGGTTCGCTCCGTCGCTCGCGCGCTCCCGCGGGCCGCTCGTTCCTCGCGGCCCACGTCCGCTTGCTCGCTCCTCCCGCTCACAGCGCGCTGCCCTGGGCCAGGTAGACCGAGCGGACGGCCTCGTTGGCCCGCACCTCGTCGGGGCTGCCCTCGGCCACGACCCGGCCGCCGATCATCGCGTAGACGCGGTCGACGACCGAGAACACCAGGTCGGTGTCGTGGTCGACCAGCAGGACGCCGACGCCCGAGGCCGCGAAACCTCGCAGCAGGCCGGCCAGCTTCTCCGTCTCGGTGGCGTCCAGCCCGCTGGCCGGCTCGTCGAGCAGAAGTACGTCCGGTTCGGCGCACAGCGCTCGGGCCAGCTCGACCAGGCGCAGCGCCCCGGTCGACAGGGTGCCGGCGATCTCGTCCCGGATCGACTCGAGCTCCAGGGCCGAGAGGATCCGCGACACCCGTCGGCGGGCCGCGACCCGGCTGTGCCCAACCAGACCGAGTAACCCGCCGTAGTAGTCCCGGTGCCGGTTCTCCGCGCCGACCATGAGGTTGTCGCTCACCGTCATCGACGGGAACAGCGACGGCACCTGGAACGTCTGCACCAGCCCGCGCCGGGCCCGCGCGTCGGGGGCCATCCTGGTGATGTCCCGGCCGCCGAGCACCACCCGCCCGGCGTCGGGCTGCTCGACCCCGGTGAGCAGGCTGAACAGGGTCGACTTGCCGGCTCCGTTCGGCCCGATCAGGCCGGTCACCTCACCTGGCGGGACGGCCAGGCTGACGCCGTCCACCGCCGTCAGGCCGCCGTAGCGCCGGCTGAGCCCCTCGGCCCGCAGCTCGCCTCGCCGCACCGCGCCGCTCACCACCGGCCGACCTCCGGAGTCCAGCCGCCGCCGCTGGGAGCCGAGGCCGCCGGCGGCGCCGCGACCGGCGGCGCGCTGGCCTGGGCCCGGGAGCGACGCACAGCGTCCATCAGCGCCGCGCCGAACGGCGTCGGCGTGATCCCGTTGACCGTCACGATCGGCGGCGGCCCGCCGCCAGCGCGGCCGGTCCCGTTCGCGGCGGTGCCCGCCCAGCCAGCGGCGGCCGGGCCGGACAGGACCAGTGCGGCCGGCCGGGGCGTCCCGGCCGGCGGGCCGCCGAGCGTCTCGTCGGACAGCAGGCGCCCGAGCGCGACCAGCGCGCCCCGGGCAGCCCCGGCCACACCGCCGGGCAGCCAGCCCAGGGCCAGAGCCAGGATGCCGATGGCCAGGGTGGACGAACCGGTGCCGGCCAGGGTGTCGATGGTGACGATGAGCGCGGCCGCGGCCACCGCGCCGGCCGCGCTGTCGGCGCCGAACACGACGACGCCGGTGAACCAGATCAGGCTGTTGAGCGGGGAGAACGTGTCCGAGTCGAACGTCCCGCCGCCCAGCGTCAGCAGGGCGCCACCCAGACCGGCCATGGCCGCCGAGACCGTGAACGACAGCAGCTTGAGATTGCGCACGTCGACACCGACCGCCGCCGCGCCGTCGGCGTGGTCGCGCACGGCCAGCAGCGCCCGGCCCAGCCGCCCATGGTGCAGGTTGCGGACGAACAGCAGCCCGATCCCCAGACAGGCCAGTTCGATCAGGTAGAACTCCTTGTCGCCGAACGTGATCGTCAGCGGGTCGAAGAACAGCCCCGAGGTGAACCGCGACTGCTCGAACACGAACCGGCTCACGACCGCGCCCACGGCGAACGTGGTCAGCGCCAGGGCCAGGCCCTTGCGCCGGATGGCCGGATAGCCCGTGACCAGCCCGATCGGCGCGACGAGCAGGCCGCCGACGAACAGGGCCAGCAGGCCCGGGATGGCCGGCAGGCCGAAGAAGTCGCCAGCGGTCAGCTTGGCCGCCAGCAGGGCGCCGAGACCGGCGTAGCCGGCGACGCCGAGCGAGATCTGCCCGGAGTAGCCGGTGACGATGACCAGCGACAGGAAGATCAGCGCGAAGGCCGGCACGTCGAGGGCGTTGCGCAGGTCGGTCGGGGCGAACGTCAGCGGCGCGAACAGCAGGGCCGCCCCGGCCAGCTTGCCCAGCACCTCCCGGCGGTCGCCGAGCTGCGCCGGGGCGCCTCGGCTGGAGAACCGGCCGGTCGCGCCGGCGTCACCGCCCAGCTCCCGCAGCCGCGGTAGCAGGAGCAACAACAGCAGCAGGACGACGATGTAGAGGTTCGTCGAGATCGCGCGGTAGATGTCGGCGTAGCCGCCGCCCGGCTGCCACTGGGTCATCTCGCTCTGGAAGATGCCGATGGCCAGCGCGGTCAGCACCGCGACGGTCATGCTGGCCAGGCGGGCCGCCACGACGACGGCGAAGGTCTCCAGCACCAGCAGGGTCAGGTCGTACGGGTTGAGCTGGCGCCCGGGGGCCAGCAGGATGCCGGTGAACCCGGCCAGCGTCGTCCCGATCGCCCAGCCGACGGCGGAGACCCGGTCAGCGTCGACCGCCGACAGCTCGGCCAGCTGGCGGTCATCGACGACCGCCCGCATCTGCCGGCCGAACGGGGTCAGGTTGGTGACGATCCCCAGCGCGAGGCAGGCCAGGGCGACCAGGGCCAGGGCGGCTATGGCGTCCTTGCCGATGGGGTGGCCGCCGGGCAGGCGCACCGAGCCGGTGGGGAACAGCGGCGGGGTGTCGGATCGCCCGCCCAGGCCCCAGATCCCGGCGGTGATGCCGAGGCACAGGACCAGCACGCCGAGGCTCGCGACCAGCGACTCGGCCGCCGACGCCCGCCGCGCGGCCAGCGGCCGGAAGACCAGCCGTTCGAGCAGCAGCCCGACGCCCGGCGACAGGATCGCCAGCGCGACGACGGCGGCCAGTGCCCGGGGGAAGTGCCAGGCCACCGCCATCTCGCGGTAGACGTAGGCGATCAGGGTGGCGATGCCGCCCTGACCGAGGTTCAGGACGCCGTTCGTCCGGTAGGTGACCAGCAGGCCGATCCCGGACAGCGCCGCGACCGCGCCGACGGACAGGCCCGCCAGCGCGAGATCGATACTCGTCATGGGTTTCTCGCTCTTCGACCCGCCGGGCGCGGGGTCAGCCCCGCGGGTCGCGGTCGCCCGCGCCCGAGGTCACGCCGGCGCGCGGCCCGCGGTCGACGACCGGGCCCGGCCCGGACACGCCCTCGCCCCCCGTCGCCTCGACGATCAGGGTGTGCAGGTCGTTGACCTGGCTGGCCACCCGCGTCTGGGCCTCCCGGCTGGCGTCGATGCGGTCGGCGACCAGCAGCGCGCTGCCCAGGATCACCAGCGCCATCCCGCCGAAGCCACCCGACACCAGGTACGGCAGCTGCCGCCCGGGATCGGTCTCGGCTGATATCCCCAGGTAAGCCCCGAGTAGTAGTACACCGCCCGCGATGGCCACGACCCACCCGCGCAGCGCGCGCACCAAATCGACGACCATTCGTGAGGTCGGCCGCTGCCCCTCGTCCACGCGAACCTCTTTCCGGGTGTCCCGCTGTACTCCAGACGGGCCATCGCTAAGTCTCACGCTGAGGTTAGTGCCAGATCGACGGTCCGGACAGCGTTGGTCCTGGCGAGTTCGGTACATGATCCGACATCGGCGAATCAGTGTGAAATTGCCGCCAGTTCCCGCGCGGGTCACTGACGGCGGTCCGGACCAGCGCGGTGCGCGTTCGTCGCCGGCGCCTCGCCGGCTCGGTCACCCCGTTCTCACGACTTCTCGGGGTTTGAGACGCGAAACCGCCGAGCGCGGTGATTATGTCGACCCCTGATTGGTGCGCACCGTGTTCGAGTGGCGACGTCAGGAGCCTCATCCGCGCCCAGCGGTGCCTGGTTCGGAGCGTGTCGGCTTACTGACAACCGGCTGGTCGAGCCCGCGCCCGGTGGTTGGCCGGCGATTTCCGCTTGGTTCCATTCCCGACCCGCTCCGATGTCACTTTCCGGCCACATGGAGATCGCTCCCTGGTTGCCGTCGGTTCGCGGGCCGGTTCGCCGGTCAGGGTGTCGGACGCCGCGGGTGCGGCGGACCGGTAAGCGTGCCCAGGGCCGCGCCGGCCCCGGGGGGTGCCGCAGGGCACTGGGCAGCCGCCCTTAAGCCCGGTCCGGCCGCGGGCACGGCCTCGTCGCCATTCGTGACGTCAGCGTCCGGCTCCGGGTCTGGCTCCGGGCCGAGCGCGCACCGGTCGGACCAGATCTGGCGGGCCGCGCGCGTCCGGCGGTCCTCGACGTCGAGGGGCGCGGCCAGCGAGCCCAGGACGATCTGCAGATGCGCCCACTCGTGGGCGGCCACCCAGCTCGTGAACGAGCCGAGGTGCTCTCCGCCGCTGTCATAAACGTGAAAGGGACGACCCACGGGTTGTCCTCCGGGCGCGAGCGTGTCGAGCAGGATGTCTGTCCTCATCCAGAGTCACCCCGTCACGCCGTTGTGTCCAAGGACGCCCGGGCATACGGGTGGCAACGCTCGGTCAGGGCGAGACGGGCGTCGCGTCCCGCCAGGCGGCGCTGCCGGCCATCTCGGCCCAGGCGTCGGCCACGATCCGGTCGATACGCGAGCGGTCCGAGCGCCAGCCGAGCTCGGCCCGGATGAGGCTGCTGTCGGCGACGAGCACCCGGGCCTCGGCCACCGCCGGCCGGCGCACTCGGGCCACCGTCCGCCCGGTGACCCGCTCCACCGCGTCGAGCACCTCGATGATGCTCACCCCGATGCCACTGCCGACGTTGTACACCCGGGTCTCGCCAGGCTCCACGGCCTCCAGTGCCGCGCGGTAGGCGTCGGCCATGTCCGCGACGTGCACGTACTCGCGGACCGTGCCGCCGTCGCCGTTGATGCCGAACACGTCCCGCAGGCCGGCCACGACCTCGAGCGCGGCCGGGACGATCCGGCTGCGGTCCGGGTCGGCGTGCCCGGGCGTGGCCCCGGCGACGTTGAAGGCCCGCAGGACGACGGCGCCTATCCGGCCGGTCCGGGCCTGGTCGAGGACGAGCCGTTCGGCGGAGAGCTTGGAGGCGCCGTACGGGTGCAGCGGCGCGGTCGGCGCGCTCTCCGGGATGGGCATCAGCCCGCCGGCGCCGTAGACCGCGCAGCTCGAGCCGAACACGACCACCGGCGCGATGCCGTGGCGGCGGGTCCCCCGCTCGAGGGCCAGCAGCAGGTTCAGCGTGCCCGCCACGTTCACCTCGTGGTAGCGCAGCGGATCGCCCACCGACTCCCGGACCCGGGTGAGGGCGGCCAGGTGGCAGACGGCCTCGTAGCCCTCCTCGACCCCGGCCGCGGTGAGCTCGGGCGGGGCGAGCAGGTCGGCGGTGACGATCGCCACCCGAGCGTCCAGCGGCGGCGGGCCCACTCCCTCGTCCCGGACCAGCGCGGTGACCTGGTGGCCAGCGGCGGCCAGCTGGTCAGCCACTATCCCCCCGACGAAACCGGCGGCGCCGGTCACGAGCACCCGCACGTGGTCAGCTCGCCGCGCGCACGCGCAGCCCGGGCAGAAGGCGTTCCCGGTGGCGCCAGGCCAGCTCGAGGCAGGCCGCGGCCGAGGGGGCCAGCGGCTCGGATTCGATCAGGCGCCGCACGGCGCTGTGGGTGAACGGGATGCCGTCGGTCGACGCCCGGCCGGGGCCGGCGGTGACCACCGAACCCTCGTCGTTCGTCGTGACCATCCCGCCGAACAGCTCGTCATAGACGTCCGCGTCGACAACCACAACGGTCAGTATCTCGCCGAACAGCGTGAGTGCATCAAGCCCGACGCCAAAGCAGTAGACCCGCAGGTGCCCGGCGCGGCGCGCCCGCTCGAACGAGCGGAACGGCTCGGTGTGCTCGTAGTCGAGCAGGCTGGACCCGCTGCCGTCGTGCTCCGCGTTGCCCAGCAGCTCCTCGCTGAACTCGCGCATGATATTGCGCCACAGGTCGAAGTCGGACTCGTGGTGCCCGGCGGAGATCCCCGAGGGCTGGAAGACGCCGGCCGGGATGACGTGGTAGACGCCGCCCGCGGTGGCGACCGAGCCGGCGCTGCGCCGGTGCAGCACGAAGCTGGCGTGCGGGCCGTCGTGCCGGATGGTCAGGGTGTTGATCGAGGGCAGCGCCGGGCGGTGGCTGAGGTCGAACGGGTCGCCGATCGAGCGGCGCAGCGGCAGGGTCGGCCACGACAGCGCGCCGGCCAGCATCGCGGCCGCCGTCTCGTGGGCGACGGACTCACAGACGTCCAGTGCGTCGAAGTAGGTCGTGTGCCCGAAGGTCATCGCCGGTTCGCCGCCGTCGGCGCCCCGGGCGACGTCGAGCAGGCGGAAGCTGAGGCGGTTCTCGAACAGCCGGGGCCGGTCGAGGTCGCGCATGGCCCGCGTGTAGCTCGGGAACGGCGCGCCGTCGTCATTCAGGGGACGGACGGCCTCGGACTCCGGCTCCACGCCCCGCACCGCTGGGGGCGGCGGCAGCGGATCCCAGGTCATCTCGATCTCGTCCACGTCGACCGGCGTCTCGAACAGCCAGCCCGGCCGGAACAGCAGGCCGTTGCCCAGCCGGTAGTTCTCCGGGTACAGGCGGGAGGCGGCGCGGGCCAGGCTGATCCGGTGGTGGTTGAGATGGTCGCGGGTCAGCCGCCACGACCGCTGGCTGGCCGCCGCGCGCTCCAGGGTCGGGTCGCCGCCGTCGCGGCGGGACTCGGCCATGGACGCCGCCGACAGGCCGACGTCCTCCGGGGACAGGGACAGCCGGCGCGCGATGTGGCGCAGGGTGGAGATGTCATGGATTGCTCGGCGGCCGCTCTCCACCTTGGAGACGTAGGACTGGTCGAAGCCAAGCCGCTCAGCGAGCTGCTGCTGGGTCAGGCCGTAGGTCTGCCTATAGGCACGAAGAAGCAGACCGACACTCGCCGACGACGCCGTTGTCTGTCGGGGCGGTGTCCACAGCCACGATTGACCGGTCACCCGCTGTCCTCTCGCTCCGCTTCGGGATTACGTGAAGTAAGCATAACTAGTCGGGCAACTAGGAGCGCTTGGGGTCAAATGGGTAGCGAAGCGCTCGCTTTGGGACGGTTACCCGAAGCAAAAAGGCAATTACTTTCTGCTGCAACTATCGCTCTGAGTATTGATTGGATCACTTTCTGGGGTAGTTGGTCGCGAGGTCGATGAAGATCACCACGACGATCCCGATCAGCACCCAGCGAATCAGGCCCATCCTCGCCCACAGGTCCCTGGCCAGCCCGCGACCGGCCCGGCCGGCCAGTAGCAGTAAGAGAATCAGGGCTCCACCGACGAGGACGATGAAGACTCCGGCGTTGCTGTGGTCCACACCGTCGATCGTCGCACGGACGGGGGAAACGGGATGTGGGCTTTGCGCCGCCGTGCCCACCGTGCGGACGGGGTCACTGTTGGCTCGGACCTTGACGGAACGGTCACAATGTGCTGCTCGAGGTAATGGTTGTCACGATGGGTAACCGATTTCGGTTGCGTTCAGTGGTCGTCCGCCGGGTGGGTGGGCCACTTAGGCATATGGTCAGGACCTAGGACCCTATCCGAAATGGCTAGTCACTCGACGGTCGTCAGCCCATTGGTCGGGGGTTCCCCCGGATCCCCCGACGCTCGCCGGGGTCGGTCACACGCTGCGACGCAGGAGCGGGGGGTGCAGGGCGGTGGCCGATCCCCGCCGGTAGAGCTCCGCCGGCCGCCCGCCCCCGCGGGGTGCCGCTCGCGCACCCACGGCGACGACAAACCCGGGCGTCGACAGCACCTTGCGCCGGAAGTTCGGCGCGTCCAGGGGGGCTCCCCAGGCGGATTCGTAGACCCGACGGAGATCCGCCAGGGTGAACGGCTCCTCGCAGAAGGCCGCCGCCAGGGGCGAGTACTCCAGCTTTGCCCGGGCCCGCTCGACCCCGTCGCCGACGATCTCGGGATGGTCGAAGGCCAGGGATGGCCCATCCGGGGAATCGAGGTCCTGGACGGGCCACCAGCGGGCCCGCGGCCCCCGGTCGGGCTCGTCCCCGGCCCCGGGGTCCGGGGCTGGCGGCGGTGGGAGGTTCGGCAGCAAGGCCAGATAGGCAACACTGATGACCCGGCCCCGGGGATCCCGGTCCGGCCGGCCGTATGTCCGCAACTGCTCCAGATGTCCGGCCGTGTGCCCGGCCGTGGTGACACCCGTCTCGTCGCCCAGGGCCCGCCGGGCCGCCGCCTCCAGGTCCTCGTCGAGGCGGACGAACGTGCCGGGCAGCGCCCAGTGCGAGCCGAACGGCTCCCGGGCGCGCCGGGCCAACAGGACCGAGAGCTGACCGGCGCGCAGGGTCAGGAGCACCACGTCGACCGTCACCGCCGTCGGCGCGAGCCCCGGCGCCGCGCCGGCCCGCGGGCTCGCGCCGGCCGCCTCGCTCACCCGTGGCTCACCCGCGGGCCTGGGCAGTGGGCATCTCCTCGGCGCCGGTCGCGACGACCACCGGCAGGCAGGGGCCGCCGTCGAGCTCGGTCACCGGCGGCAGGGCCGCCATCGCCTCGCCGTGGTGGCGCCGGGCCCGCTCCACGCCGGCCGGGCCGGTCAGATCGGGTCGGACGACCTGGCCAGAACGGACCAGCGGCACCAGCAGCTCCCGTTCCCACGGGCCGGCGGGCCGGGCGCCGGCCTCACCCGCGCTCGTCGGGCCGCCGCTCGTCGGGCCGCCGCTCGTCGGGCCGCCGCCCGCCGCGTCGACGACGGCCGGATCGCCGCTCGGCGCGGCCAGGCGGATGACGTCGGCCACGGCCCGCCCGGCCTCGTCGTGGCGGCGCCGCACGGTCTTGCGGCCGCCCACGGTGGCCTTGCCGATCGAGGTCTTGGCCACCGGCGTCCCGGCCACCTCGACCAGCTTGTAGACGAACCCGGCCGTCGGCGCGCCCGCCCCGGTCACCAGCCGGGTCCCGACGCCGTAGCTGTCCACCGGCGCGGCCGCCAGCTCGGTGATCACGTGCTCGTCGAGGTCGCCGGTGACCACGATCCGGGTGCCGTGCGCGCCCCGGGCGTCGAGCTGGGCCCGCGCGGCCACGGCGGCCGAGGCGAGGTCGCCGCTGTCGATGCGGATGGCGCCCAGCCCCGGCCCGGCCGCGTCGATCGCCGCGTCGATGCCGGCCTGGGTGTCGAACGTGTCTACCAGCAGGGTCGTGTCCACGCCCAGCGCCTCGGCCTGCGCGGTGAAGGCGGCCCGCTCGCTCGGGTGCAGCAGGGTGAACGCATGCGCCGCGGTGCCGGTGGTCGGCACGCCGTAGGCCCGGCCGGCGGCCAGGTTGGACGTCGTCGCGAAGCCGGCGATGTAGGCGGCGCGGGCGGCGGCGATCGCCGCGTGCTCCTCGGTTCGCCGCGAACCCATCTCGATGCAGGGCCGGCCGCCGGCGGCGGCGACCATCCGGGCGGCGGCGGCCGCGATCGCCGAGTCGTGGTTGAGCACCGACAGGACCAGCGTCTCCAGCAGGACGCACTCGGCGAACGTCCCCGACACCACCAGTACCGGCGTGCCGGGCAGGTAGGGCTCGCCCTCGGCGAGGCCGTCGATGTCGCCGCCGAAGCGGAAGCCGGCCAGGAAGGTCTCGGTGGCCTCGTCGGTGACGCCGGCCGCCCGCAGGTAGGCCAGCTCGGCCGGCCCGAACCGGAAGTCGGCCAGCGCCGCCAGCAGCCGCCCCGTCCCGGCCAGGACCCCGAAGCGCCGGCCGGGTGGCAGTGCGCGGGTGAACACCTCGAACACCACCGGTGTCGCCGCCCGGCCCGACCGCAACGCCCCGCGCACCATAGTGATCTCGTAGCGGTCGGTCAGCAGCGCCGTCGACATTCTGCACAGCGTATGCGAGCGCGCTCGGCCCACCGCCCCGGCCGGCGACCGGCCCCGCGACCGGCCCCGCGCCCGCCCGCGCCCGCCCGCGCCCGCCCGCGCCGCCAGCCGGCGACATCCGGCCCTCCCCGCGCGACCGTGCCCGGATCAGGAGCGACAATAGGACGCGTGTCACTGACCACTGTTGCGCCGGCCGACATCGAGGAGATCGAGGAATCCCTCGAGGAGGACCGGCCTTGGACCACGATCGTCTGGAACGACCCGGTCAACCTGATGTCCTATGTGACCTACGTCTTCCAGAAGCTGTTCGGCTTCAGCCGGCAGAAGGCCACCTCGCTCATGCTCGACGTCCACCGCCGGGGGCGCGCGACCGTCTCGTCCGGGACGCGGGAGGAGATGGAGCGCGACGCCTCCCGCCTGCACGCCCACGGCCTGTGGGCGACCATCGCCCAGGACTGACGGCCGTGACCGGCCGGGACGGTCAGCCGTGACCGGTCGGCCGAGGATGTCGGCCGCGAGGGATGTCGGCCGCGGGTGGATCGGCCGCGGGTGGATCGGCCGCGGGTGGATCGGCCGCGGGCTGATCGCTGGCGGCCGGCTGTCACCGATAGGTTCTCGGCATGCGTAACGGCTTCCGGCGGACCAGCCGCGGGATCGAGGTCAGCCTCGGCCGGGTCGAGGCCGGCATCCTGGCCAGCCTGCTGGACGAGGTCGCCCAGCTGCTGGAGCCCCCACCGGTCGACGACCCGCTGGAGGCGATGGTCGGCCTGCGCCCCACCGCCCCCGAGCCGCCGGACGACCCGATGCTGGCCCGGCTGCTGCCCGACCCCTACCCCGACGACCCGGCGGCGGCGGCCGAGTTCCGCCGGCGGGGCTGGGACGACCTGCGCACGGCCAAGCGGGACGCCGCCCGCCGGGTGCTGGCCGTCCTGCCGGCGAAGGGCGGCCGGGTCACCCTCGACGAGGCGGCCGCGCAGGACTGGATGACCAGCCTCAACGACGTCCGGCTGGCACTGGGCGTCCGCCTGGAGCTCACCGACGACGACAGCGCGTCCGCCCTCGAGGACATCGGCTCCCGTGACCCCAGGCGCCCGATCGTCGACGTCTACCTGTTCCTCGGCTCCATGCAGGAACAGCTCATGCAGATCCTGCTGGACGGCCTGGGCGGCTGAGTCTTCCCCGTCCCGGGGCGGGGCCCCGCGTCGTACCGTTGGCGGGTGCTGCGCATCGACCAGGACATCTATTCGGCCATCGTGGCCCACGCCCGGCGCGACCATCCCGACGAGGCCTGCGGGATCGTCGCCGGGCCGGCCGGCTCCGGCCGGCCCGCCCGCTTCGTCCCGATGACCAACGCGGCCCGCTCTCCGACGTTCTTCGAGCTCGACCCGGGCGAGCAGCTCGCGGTCTGGCGCGAGATGGACGACCGTGACGAGGAACCGGTCGTGATCTACCACTCGCACACGGCGACGGAGGCCTACCCGTCGCGTACGGACATCGGCATCGCGTCCGCGCTCGGTGAGCCGTCCGCCTACTACGTGCTGGCCTCGACCCGCGAGCCGGACGAGACCGAGTTCCGTGCCTACCGGATCGTGGACGGTGCCGTGACCGAGGAGCCGGTCGAGATCGTCCCCGGCGCCCCGGAGTTTGGGTAGCGTGGACTGTCGCGGCCGGGTGAGCCGCGCCCGGAATCGCCCGCCCGGCCGCGGTGTCGTTTCTGGTGACACAGTTTCCGGTGAACAGTTGGCCGGTGACACAGACGTCTGGTGACACAGCCGGGCGGGTTGCCCGCGGCGCGCCAGGTGGCGCGGCCCGCGGGCGCAGGGAGAGGAGCACCATGGCAGTGCAGGTCCGCGTGCCGACGATTCTGCGCAGCTACACCGGCGGATCGAAGATCGTCGAGGCGAGCGGCGAGACGCTCGGCGCGCTGTTCACCGATCTCGACGCCCGGTACCCGGGGCTGCGGGGCCGCCTGGTGGCCGACGACGGTGGCGAGCTGCACCGGTTCGTGAACATCTACGTCAACGACGAGGACGTCCGTTTCCTCGGCGGTCTTGACGCCAAGCTGTCCGACGGTGACGGGGTGACCATCCTTCCCGCGGTCGCCGGCGGCTGAAGCGCGACGGGGCTGAGCGCTCATGCGGTTCGACTCGCTGGTCGACTCCGTCGGCCGGACTCCGCTGGTAGGCCTGCCGAACCTCTCCCCGTCGGGTGAGGTCCGGCTGTGGGCGAAGCTGGAACAGGACAATCCCACCGGCTCGATCAAGGATCGGACCGCGCTGTGGATGGTCGCCGACGGTGAGAAGCGCGGTGTCCTGACCCCGGGGACGACCGTGCTGGAGCCGACCTCGGGCAACACCGGGATCTCGCTGGCCATGGTCTGCCGCCAGCGCGGCTACAACCTGGTGTGCGTGATGCCGGAGAACACCTCCAGCGAGCGCCGTCAGCTGCTCAGCATGTGGGGAGCCGAGATCGTCTACTCGCCGGCGGCCGGCGGGTCGAACGAGGCGGTCGCGGTGGCCAAGCGGCTGGCCGAGCAGCACCCGGACTGGGTGATGCTCTACCAGTACGGCAACGCGGCCAACGCACAGGCGCACTACGAGAGCACCGGCCCGGAGATCCTTGAGGACCTGCCGTCGATCACGCACTTCGTGGCCGGCCTGGGGACGACGGGCACACTCATGGGGACGGGTCGCTACCTGCGGGAACGCCGTCCCGAGATCCAGATCATCGCGGCCGAGCCCCGCTACGGCGAGCTGGTCTACGGGCTGCGCAACATCGATGAGGGCTTCATCCCCGAGCTCTACGACGCGGCGGTGCTGACGGCCCGCTACTCGGTCGGTTCCCGTGACGCGCTGCGTCGCACCCGGGAGCTGGTCGAGCGGGAGGGCATCTTCGCCGGCATCTCGACCGGCGCGATCCTGCACGCGGCCATGGCCCAGGCCGAGCGCGCGGCCAAGGCCGGCGTTCGGGCTGACATCGCGTTCGTCGTGGCCGACGGCGGCTGGAAGTACCTGTCGACCGGGGCCTACGCCGGCACTCTGGCCGAGGCCGAGGCCGCGATCGAAGGGCAGCTCTGGGCCTGATCCCCCAAGGGGGCCCGGAAAGGCCCCGAGTGTGCCCGCTCGCCCGAGCGGCCGCCCGATGGCGCGTGGGATTGGCCACAACGGCGCTGATGACAGCGCCGGCCGCGCCGCCGGGCACCGCTACCGATCCGCCTCCGGTGTGGGCGTAGTCGCCCGGCCGTCTCGTCGCGCGGCTCCGACCCGTCTGCCCGGAGTGACCATCCGGTGACCACTGCCACACGGTGGGATCGGCCCAGCGCGCCTAGTCTGAACGCCCATGACCCGAACGACAGGCAGCCGAACGACCCGGGCGACCGGCGGCCGAGGGACCGGTCGGCGAGCGGCCGGCCGGCGAGCGAGCGGTACCCGCGCCGGCAACACCCGACCTGGTGGCGCCGCCCTCATTACCGGATTTCCCGGAACACCGGTCCGAGCCCGCGCGTCAGCCTGTGGTAATGGGAGCGGCGTATCGAACGCCGCCGCGAGCGGATGACGTTGATACATTGATCCCCAGCCGTCACGCATTACCCGTTGTTGGCCGGGGTAATCGGTCTCGTGATCGGGGGAGGGTGTCACATTGGTGAGTAGGACGGACGAGATCACCGGGGACGCCCGACTCCGAACGCGCGTCGGCGCGGCGCTGGCGCCGCCTGCTCGCTGTGTTCGTGGGGGCGGCGATCGCGGCGGCTGGGCTCGCGGTGATCTGGCTCGCGACGGTTGGGCTCACCACGGTTGTGCTCGCGACGGTTGTGCTCACAACGGTTGGGCTCGCGACGGTTGGGCTCGCGACGGTTGGGCTCGCGGTGGTGCGCGCCGGGCGGTCCCCATGGCCGAGGCGTACCTCGCGGCCGGCCGGCCCGCCGCCGGTCGCGGCATGGTCCGCGCGGCCCGCCGGCCGCGCAGCGCACGGGGGGTGGCGGTATGAAGCTCACAATTCTCGGTTGTTCCGGGACCTACCCGGGGCCGAACTCGGGGTGCTCGTCTTATCTGATCGAATCCGGCGGTTTCCGGTTGGTGCTCGACGCCGGCAACGGCTCGTTCGGCGAACTCCAGAACCATTGTGACCTGCGCGACATCGACGCTGTGTTGCTGAGCCATCTCCACGGCGACCATTGTCTGGAGCTCATCCCCAACACCTACGTTCGGCGATTCCACCCCACCGGCCCGCAACCGCTGCTGCCGGTGTACGGGCCGAGCGGGACACAGGAGCGGCTGTGCCGGGCCTTCGACGGCTGGCCGGCCGACAACCTGGGCGACGTCTACGACTTCCGCCCGGTCGAGCCGGGCTTCCTGGAGATCGGCCCGTTCCGCGTCGACCTGACCCGGGTGGCCCATCCGGTCGAGGCCTACGGCATCCGGTTGACCGCCGACGGCCGGTCGCTGACCTACTCGGGCGACACCAGCGAGTGCGACGACCTCATCCGCCTGGCCGCCGGGACCGACCTGTTCCTGTGCGAGTCGGCCTTCCTCGACCGGCCGGGCAACCCGCCCGGCGTGCACATGTGCGGCCGGGAGGCCGGGGAGCACGCGACGAAGGCCGGTGTCGGTCGGCTCGTCCTGACCCATCTCGTGCCCTGGGGTGACGCCGAGCGCAGCGAGGAGGAGGCCGCGGGGGCGTTCACCGGCCCGCTGGAGCGCGCCGCGACCGGCAGAATCTACGAACTCTGACCGGCTACGAGCTGGGGCAGCGGCCAAGCACGGTCAGCGTACCGGTGAACGTGAACGCCCGGCTGGACGTCGGGCACCAGCCCTCGGCCCGCAGCGCGGCCAGCGCCGGCTCCCGGCTCGCCCGGTCGCTCCAGAACAGGTACCAGATCAGCTCGGTCACCGGGCGGTCGCGGGGCGCCGCGCCGGCGACCGCCCGCGCGGCCGCCGCCGTCGCCCCCGCGCCGGGGGCGGTCACGAACGTCGTGTCGGCCAGCGGCACGCGGGGCAGCCTGCTCGCCCCCCGCAGGTCGGGCGCGTCCCGGCTCGGACCGTCGTCGCTGACCTCCATCGCGTAGGTCCAGCCGGTCTGGGCCAGCCGGCCGCCGACGAGGACGTGCGTGCCCGGCCCGTGCCGGTCGAACTCGACCCGGGCGGCCAGCGCCACGTCGATCACCCGGTCCTCCAGACGCACTGAGTCGCGGCTTGCCCACAGCCGGTGATCGGTGGCGGCGGTGTCCCAGGCCAGCAGGGCGACGACGACCACCGCGACCGCGCTCAGCGCGGCCCGGGCGCCGGCCCCGGCCCCGGGCCCGGGCCCGGGACCGGGACCGGGACCAGCGCGTTCGGCCAGGGTCCGGGCCAGCACCCGACACAGCGCCCGGCCCAGGGCGAGCGCGCCGATCACGGCCAGGATTACCAGCAGCGGGACGACGAACGTGTTGGTCCGGGCCGCGCCGAACGGCCAGAAGCGGCGGAGGCTGGCCACGAACGCGCAGGCCGCGCCCCCGCCGACCACAGCCAGCAGGCCGAGGCCGGCCCGGTCGCGGGCGCACACCCGGGCGGCGGCCAGCCAGCAGGCGACGACGAGCGGGGCGATGATCCAGGCCGACACCCATCGGCCGTCGGTCGGCGGGTGGACGAGGTTGGGGTCGATCCGGTCGACGCCGGTCGGGACCGCTCCGGCGAAACGCCAGGTCTGAGTGACGGTGAAGCGGGCCGTGCCCCAGACGCCAAGGCCGACCGGGAACTGGCCGTCCCAGAACGAGCCGTTGCGCTGGCCGGACTGGCGGGCGACGAAGACCAGCGTGTGGACGACGCAGACGGCCAGCCCGGGAGCCAGGTCGAGGCCGGCCCGCAGGGCGCGGCGCGCCGCGGCCCGCCGGTCGCGCGCCGGGCCGCCCGCCGGGTCGGCCGGGTCGGCCGGGTCGGCCGGGTCGGGCCGCAGGGCGGCGAGCAGCATGTCCACGGCGGTCAGCGGGACGAGCACGAAGACCATCGGGACCGAGAACAGCGACAGGGCGGCGCTGGCGTAGGAGCCCCGGCGCCGGGTCCGCCGGCGGGCGCGATCGTCGCTCGGGTCGGGGTCCCGGTTCGGGCCCGGGCTCGCGGCCCAGATCGCGACCGCGACGACCGCGGTGAGAGCCTCGATCGTGTACGGCTTGAGCTGTAACGCCAGGTCGAGCAGCGTGCCGCTCAGCCCGACCAGGCCGGCCGCCACGGCCGCGCCCGCCGTCGGCAGGTAGCGGCGGGCCAGCAGGAAGGTGGCGGCGGCCAGCAGCGGGAGGCTCACGAACTCCGGGATGCGCAGGACGCCCGCGTGCCAGCCGCCGAGGTCGGCGACGAGGCGGGTCATCGCCAGCCAGCCGGCGGCGGACGGGGCGTTGGCCTGGGCGATGTCGTGCCAGAACCGACTGGGCGCCGGGCTGAGGTAGCGGCCGCGCCACAGCTCGTCGTACCAGAGCGGCCGGGCACCGGCGGCGCGCAGGACGATCTCGGCGACGACCGGCGCGGCGATCAGCGCCGCCAGCAACCACCACCCGCGACCCCGCGGGACCCAGCCGGGCCGGCCGCCCCGGTCCGCCGGCGCTCGCGCGGGACGCGCGCCCGATCCGACCGTGCCGTCGGGACCGGCGCCGTCGGGACCGGTCCCGACGGCACCGGTGTCGTCCAGGGCGGTGCCGGTTCCGGCGGGATCGGCGGGGGCATCGCGGTTCACCCACCGGACGGTAGCCTGCGGCCGGGAACGCCCCCGCGCCCCCTCACCTCGGCTCATCCGGAACTGTCCGACCCCGCCGGTAGGTTGGCCGGGTGAGTACAGAAAGCGGTACGAGGGCGGACGGACGGTCCGTGGGCGAGTTGCGGCCGGTGTCGATCGAGCGGGGCTGGCAGGACCACGCCGAGGGGTCGGCACTGATCTCGTTCGGCCGGACCAGGGTGATTTGCGCGGCGTCGGTGACCGAGGGCGTCCCGCGCTGGCGCAAGGGCAGCGGTCTGGGTTGGGTGACGGCCGAGTACGCGATGCTGCCCCGGGCGACGAACACCCGGAACGACCGCGAGTCGGTCCGCGGCAGGATCGGCGGGCGGACGCACGAGATCTCCCGGCTGATTGGCCGGAGCCTGCGCGCCTGCATCGACCTGAAGATGCTGGGCGAGAACACGATCGCCATCGACTGCGACGTCCTGGTGGCCGACGGCGGGACGCGTACGGCCTCCATCACCGGCGCCTACGTGGCGCTGAGCGACGCCTGCGGCTGGCTCGGCCGGCCCGGCGCGATCATCCGGTCGGTCGCGGCGGTGAGCGTCGGGGTCGTTGCCGGGCAGCCAGTGCTCGACCTGGACTACTCGGAGGACGCGGGCGCCGACACCGACATGAACGTCGTGTGCACCGGCGCCGGTGAGTTCGTCGAGGTCCAGGGGACGGCCGAGGGCGTCCCGTTCGCGCGGTCCACCCTGGACGAGCTGCTCGAGTTGGGCGCGGCCGGCTGCGCCCAGCTCACCGAGATCCAGAAGGCCGCGCTGGCCAGGCCGCGCCCCGCCTCGACCGCCCCGCGCCCGAAGCGATGAGCCCGGCCGCGGCCCGGACCCGGCTGGTGCTGGCCAGCCGCAACGAGGGCAAACTGGTCGAGCTGCGCCGCATCCTGGGCGCGGCCGGGCTGGACGTCGAGCTGGTCGGGCTGCCGCCGGGGGAGGACGTCGCCGAGACGGAAGCGACCTTCGAGGAGAACGCGCTGATCAAGGCGCGGGACGCGGTCCGCCGGACCGGGCTGCCGGCCATCGCCGACGACTCCGGCCTGGCCGTGGACGCGCTGAACGGGATGCCGGGCGTGCTGTCGGCCCGCTGGGCCGGGCGCTACGAGCTGGACCGGGCCGGGCGGGACGCGGCGAACAACGACCTGCTGCTGCGTCAGCTCGCGGAGGTGCCCGACGAGCGGCGGGGGGCGGCGTTCGTGTGCGTGGCGGCACTCGTGACCCCGTCCGGGCTGGAGCGCCTCACTCGCGGTGAGCTGCGGGGGACGATCGTCCGGGCGCCGCGCGGGTCGAACGGCTTCGGCTACGACCCGCTGTTCCAGGTCGACAGTGGCAAGGTCGACAGTGGCCAGGCCGGCGGTGGTGGCCAGGCCGGCGACGCGCCGGGCGTGGCGGTGGCCGGTCGGACGAGCGCCGAGCTGTCCCCGGCCGAGAAGGACGCGATCAGCCATCGGGGCCAGGCGTTCGCGGCGATGACCGCGTTACTGGCCGACCTGGGTCCGCTCGTTCCGTAGGGATATGGGACCCCTGTCAGACCACGTCAAACCGGTCCACTTCGCCTCCGGTGGCGAGGTACGATGAAACTTGTTGTACACGATTGGTGACTTACAGCTATCCGCAGGGTAAGTTGAGGACGCGGCTGAGGTGCCCGGGTCGTTCCCATCCGTCCCCGGCCTGGATCACCCCAGCCGCGACCTAGACGATTGTCCCGGCGGCGTCCGGCGGCGGTGCGTACGCACGGCACCCGTCCGCCGGGCGGCCGGGCCCTACCCGACGATCCGCCCGCCGGCGGACCCACCGCCGCAGGCGGCTCGCAGCCGACCGGCGGCGAGCGCGTAGGACCGCGGGCTCGGCACGGCTCCCAGCTGGCCGGGGACGAGCTGGGCGATCTGATTGGCCAGCACATCGAGGGCGAACGCGGTCTCGTCGGCCGCCTCCCGGACCGGTCCGTCCAGCTCATGACCGACCCGGCGTACCGCCGCCGCGCCGTCCCGGTAGGTGGTGGCCGCTGTCCTGAGGTCACTGAGCTGCCCGGACTGGGTGATCCGCGCGGTGGTGGCCAGCAGCTGGGAGCAGACGTCGTCCTTGGTCGGCGCTCCGCCCGCCGGCGCGGCCGCGCCGCCCCCGGCGTCGGGATGCGCACCGCCGGAGCAGGCCGCCGGCACCGCGAGCGCGAGCGCCGCCGCGAGGACCGCGGCCGGCCGGGCGCCTCGCCGCCGCCCGTCGGGTCCGGGCCGCCAGTCGTGCCCGCGCCGCCAGTCGTGCCCGTGCCGCCAGACTCGCCCGCGCCGCCAGACTCGCCCGCGCCCCAGCATCCCGTGCCCTCCGCCTCATCGTCCCGGCCCCGTCCGGCGGGAGCGCGCGGTTGGGTGATCGTAACCCGGCGGGCGCTCGAGCTTCGCGGGCGCCCGCACCGTCGGTCAGAACCCCGCGGTGCTCGCCAGAACCATCAAAAACGGATGGCATCGGGGCGGAACGGCGTCGATACTCGTCCGGGCCGGCGCGTGCGCGGGCCGGCGGACGCGGCGATGACGGGGCGGTGCTCGATGCGGATCGACGAGGCTGCGTGCGGCACGCCCGACGCCCCGCGGGCCACCGTTTCCGCCGCCGGCGCGCTGGGCGGGGACCGAGCCGGACGGCCGAACGTCAGCTACGGCGACCGGGCCGTAGCCCTGGCCGGCGAGGTCCTGCGCGGCGTAGTCGGCTCGACCGTGCACGGCCTGGCCATCGGTGGGCAGGACGACCTTGACCTGATGGGCGTGACGATCCCGCCGGCCGAGTACGTCTGCGGGCTGGCCGAGTTCGACCAGCACGTCTGGCGGACCCAGCCCGAGGGCGTCCGCTCCGGCCCGGGAGACGTCGACCTGACCGTCTTCGGCCTGCGAAAGTGGATGCGGCTGGCCACGGCCGGGAACCCGACGATCATCGCGCTGCTGTTCGTCCCCGAGGCGAGCCTGCACGTCCGGACCGAGGAGGGTGAGCGGCTGCGGGCGCTCGCGCCCAGCATCGTCTCCCGCCGGGCCGGCGACCGGTTCCTGGGCTACCTGCTCTCGCAGCGCGAGCGGATGGACGGCCGGGGCCGCCAGGCTCGCGTCCCGAACCGTCCGGAACTGGTGGAAAAGTACGGATATGACACAAAATATGCGGGCCATGCCCTCCGGTTGGGCCTGCAGGGCGTGGAGCTGATGACGACCGGTCGCCTCGAGCTGCCCATGGCCGAGCCGGACCGGACGCACGTGCTTGAGGTGCGTCGCGGCGACGTCGACCGGGCCGAGGCCGTCCGGCGGATCGACGCCGTGACCCAGCGCCTGGTCGACGAGCTGGCTTCGAGCCGGCCGAACCGGCTCCGGGACCAGCCCGACCTGGACGCGGTGAACGCCTACCTGGTCGACGCCCATCGCCGCGCCTGGTCCTGACCCGACAGCGGTCAGCGCGGCGGCGCCGTCCGGCGCGCGCACCGCCCCGGTCGCTGTACACGGGCAGCGGCCGGGGCGGCGCGGTTCGCGGGAAACTCGTCGCCGGCGACCGCCGTCGCGCATCCGTTGGTTTCGTGGTCCGTGCCGGCATTCGCGTGCGATCGTCGTACAGGTGAGCGAACAACGGCCGTGGGTCCGTCGGGCGGTCGACCGTCGCCGGCTGGTGCTGTGGATGCCGTATGCCGGCGGGTCGAACCGCGCCTGGCTGCGCGCCACGCTGGGAAAGCGGGTCAGCCTCCAGTACACCGAGCGCGGCCGGTGGGAGATCGCCCGGCCGCACCTGCGCGAACTGATCGAGTCCTGCGCCCAGCGGTTCGGCGAGGTCGACGTCATCCTCGACTTCCGCGCCCGCGAGCGGTGCGACAGCCGCTGCTGGCAGGCGGCCGGCGACGACTGCGTCTGCTCCTGCCTGGGCGAGAACCACGGCGGCGCGGCCTACTGGAAACGCTGGCTGCCGGTCGGCGAAACCACGCTGGTCGGCGACGGCCTGATCTACCGCCGCCGCCTGCGCGCGAGCCGCGGCGTCGGCCTGGTCGACACCGGCCCACTCCCGCGCCCGCCCTGAGAATCGGTCGGTACGTCCGGTAGATCACCGCCGGGCTTCCCATTGTTCGGCGGTCTCCAACCTTCGTCAGACGGAAGTGTTTCCCCAGCGGATCGCGAGTCTGTGCATGTAGGCGGCCGTACCTGAAGAATGTCCTGAGGCGGCACTGGGGCTCCTATTCGCTTAGGGCGCGGCGGGCGGCGGCCGGTTCGCGCCAGGGGAGCGCGCCGGTGGCGAGCTGGTCGAGAGCGGGGAGCGTATGGCGGTTGACGCCGATGGAGCCGGTGAGGACGGTGGTGGCCTCGATGTTGGCGGAGACGCCGAGGTAGAGCATGATCTCGGCGGCCACCATTCCGAAGGCCCACCAGGGGCTGGCCAGGACGGCCAGGGTGATGCTGAGAAAAGCCAGCGGGAGGACGAGCCCGAGACGCAGTTCGTGTTCGGCGCGGTTCTGGTCGTAGATCTGGTAAAGGTCGCTGTCGTGGCCGATGATCCGGATCGGCGTGAGCATGAGTTCGCGGAAGCAGGCCTTTTCGACCGGGCGCAGGTCGATGAGCCCGTCGAGGAGCTGGCGGCGGGTGGCGATGGCGGTGCGGGCCTGTTCGACGACGGCGTCCGGGTCGCCGGCCAGCGCCGGGGCCATGGCGGGTAGCTCGGGCAGCTCGGCCCCGGCTAGGGCCTGGGCGGCCCGCAGATGGTGGGCGGCGTCGTCCCGGACCGCGGCGTCGTCGCGGAACCGGTCGTCGAGCCGGGCCCGGACCAGGATCGTGATCGCGCTGTCGACCCGCCGCCACATGGCGCGGGGCATGATCGCGCGCAGCCGGGTGGCGGCGAGCGGGTTCCCGATCTGGTTGAGCACCGGGTTCGCCGCGATGGACACGACGCCGACCAGGTAGGCGGCGACGCTGACGGCGATGGTGACGGGGACGCGGCCCGCCGCGTGGCCGAGCCGGTCGAGCTGCCCGACGACGCTGTCCGGGTGCTCGGCCGGGTGCAGTCGCGGGGCGATCAGGAGCCAGAGGCCGAGCAGCCACAGATAGCCCGCGATGAGCGGGGCGCGCAGGGCGCGCAGGCCGGGCAGGAGCATGTCGAGCACGTTCTGACCGTAGACGGGAGGGTTGATGACGATCCGCGCCAGGTCGCGGGCAAGAGATCCGCGACTCGGCGAAGGCGTTGACTCTCCAGTGGGTGGAGGCTCAACGATCGAGCACATGATGATCGGCCAGCTCGCCGCGAGCAGCGGGCTCTCGGTGCGGACGTTGCGGTTCTACGCCGACGCCGGGGTGCTCCCCGCGCAGGGGCGGACGGCGGCGGGCTACCGGAGCTACGGGCCGGACGCCGTCGCCCGGGCGCGGCTGATCCGCACCCTGCGCGAGCTCGGCGTCGGCTTGGACGACGTCAAGCGGGTACTCGGCGCCGAAACGTCCCTCACCGAGGTCGCCGCCGATCATCTGCGCGCGCTTGACGCCCAGATCCGCGTGCTACGGCTGCAGCGGGCTGTTCTGCGCGCCTTCATCGAATCCGCCGACGGTGGGTCCGCCGACATCGGATCGACCGATTCCGAGGAGTTGCAACGTATGACCGAGCTGACCAACCTGACCGCTCACCAGCGCCGGCGGATCGTCGACGACTACCTCGACGCGGTGTTCGGCGAGAACCCCAGCCCGGTCGCCGACCGGCTGGCCATGGGCATCCCCGAACTGCCCGACGACCCGACGCCCGAGCAGGTCGCCGCCTGGGTGGAGGTCGCCGAGCTGCTGCGCGACCCCGACTTCATCGCCACCAGCCGCCGGATGGCCGAGCGAGCCCTCGCCGAGGGCCCGGAGCCCGACATGGCCCAGTTCGCCGTCGGCCAGGCCGTCGGCGAACTCGCCGGGCCCGCCGCCCGGGCCGGCGTCGACCCAGGCTCGCCCGACGCGCTGGCCGTCGTCGAGCGCATCGAAGCCGTCGGCCCGACCCCGCCGGAGGACCGCGCGCGGGCGGCCGACCGCATCGACGCCTTCACCGACCGTCGGGTCGGCCGGTACTGGACGCTCGTGGGCATCATCAACGGCTGGGCCCCGGACCAGGCGCCCACCGACATCCTCGACACCTGGCAGTGGTATGCGCGGGCCCTGCGTGCCCACGCCGCCGGCTCGGCCTGAGCTCAGCCGGCCGCCAGCCGGGCCGCGTGCTCGCGTTCGTCGTCGGCCACCGCGCCCGCCTCGGCCGCGCGCAGCCGCCAGCGGGTGATGCCGCCGTCCGGGGTGGGGAGCTGGCCGGCCGCCAGCGCGTCCTCGATCCGCTGGCGCACCTGCGCCTCGTCGGCTGGCTGGGCGGCGAACAGGACGTGGGTGTGGACCAAGCCGTCCGCGTCCCGCCAGCTCGAGCAGTGGTGCGGCGCGAGCGGGCAGGGCGGCTCGTGCTCCCAATGGCCGCACAGCGCGACGGTCACCGCCGCGCCCACCGCCCGGAGATCAGCGTCGGGCTCCATGTCCAGCCGCGCATCATGGGCGAAGGCCTGCCGCATCCGCCTCACTCCCTCACGCGCCCGCCCGACCGGCTCCCGAAGCCCGGCCGCGTTGCACCGCGGCCGGGCTTCGCCCTGTGTCGACCCGGAGGGCTGCCCTGACAGCATTGGTGAAACGTACTTCGACGAACTGCAGCTCTGTCAAGTACGGTTGTGTCAAGTACGGTTCGGTCAAGTAGGTTGTCGGTCAACCACACTTCGATCTTTGGGGGCGGGCGATGGCCTTGCCTGTGAAGCCCCCTCGCGTCTTCGACCGCGATGCCGAGTGGCGAGGTCTCACATCCTTCGTAGCCGACGCTCGTCCGGGGGCGACTCTCGGCGTGGTGAGCGGGCGGCGCCGGCAGGGCAAGAGCTACCTGCTTCAGGCGCTGGCGGCCGCGACCGGCGGGATCTACTTTCCCGCCCTGGAACTGACCGAGGCGGTCTCGCTGCGGTTGTTCGCCGATGAACTCGTCAGGTTCACCGGCGCCCCGGTCTCGCCTTTCCGGGACTGGCTGGACGCCGTCCCATTCGTCCTGCGCGCCGCGAGCGGCCGCCCCATACCAGTCGTGATCGACGAGTTCCCCTTCCTGGTCAAGGCGTCGCCGGAGCTTCCATCGATCATCCAACGCGAACTCGGGCCAGGCGGCAGCGGCGGTACCAGCAGCGCGCGCCTGCTGCTGTGCGGCTCGGCGATGTCCGTCATGGGAGGCCTGCTGTCCGGTCAGGCGCCACTGCGCGGGCGTGCGGGTCTGGAGCTGATGGTTCATCCCTTCGGCTACCGGGACGCCGCCCGGTTCTGGGGTATCACGGATCCGGCACTCGCGGTACTCATGCACTCCGTCGTCGGCGGAACACCCGCCTACCGCCGCGAGTTCGTCCGCGACGACGCCCCGTCGGACCTGGGCGACTTCGACGCCTGGGTGATAAGGACCGTGCTGAACCCGCAGACCCCTTTGTTCCGCGAGGCCCGCTATCTGCTCGCGGAGGAGACTGACATCCGTGACCCATCGCTATACCACTCGGTGCTCTCCGCTGTCGCCGAGGGGAATTCGACCAGCGGGGGCATCGCCAGCTACGTCGGCAGGAAGGCCAATGAGATAGCCCACCCGTTGCGGGTTCTGGAGGACTCCCGGCTGCTGGTGAGGGAGCCCGACCTGTTCAGGCCGGGTAGGGCGGTCTACCGGATAGCAGAGCCGTTGATCAGCTTTTACCACGCGGTCATGAGCCGGGCTTGGACCCGGCTGGAGCGCGGCGACGCGGCGACGATCTGGTCCAGCGCGCAGCCGCGGTTCCTTTCCCAGATCGTCGGGCCGCATTTCGAGACCATATGCCGCGATTTTGCTATCATGACCGACCCAGAGGTGTTCGGGGGCCTGCCAGCCGAGGTGGGAGCGGGAATCGTCGCCGACCCCGCCAACAGGACCCAGATCCAGATCGATGTCGCCGTTCTCGCGCCGGCAGAACACGGACAACCGCGCAGGATTCTCTCGCTCGGGGAAACGAAGTGGGACCGGGTCATGGACCGGCGTCACGCCGAGCGCCTACGCCGCGCCCGCGACCTGCTTACGGCCAAGGGCTTTGACACCCGCGATACGCGCCTCGCCTGCTACTCGGGGGCGGGATTCCACCCGGGCCTGGAATCCGAGGTTCCGGGCGATGTCCGCCTCATCGGCCTCGGGCAGCTCTACGCGGGCTGACCGGCGGCGAGAGCCGCGCGGTCCTCGGTGTGCGGCTGGGCCGATGACCGCGTCGGCAGGAGAAGATCTGGTCCGTTGAACGCCACCTGGCACCAACGCCCGCCACGACCGCATCCCCCTCCGCCGTCGCGACGTCGGGCGCTTGACGGGCGATCCGGCAGGAACAGGATGGCCCTGTGGCTTCGGTGGATGAGCGACGGCCTCGGGGTGTCCGAGTGGCGGAGGTCCTCGGTGGACTGTCCGCCGTCGCCGATCTCGGGATGGGTCAGCCGGTCGGATCGGCCGCCCGCACGTGCTACCTGGCGGTCGCACTGGCCCGGGCGTGCGGATGCGACGAGAGTGTGGTCGCGGACGTCTTCCTCACCGCCCTGCTGCAGCACATCGGTTGCACCGCGTACTCACACGAGGCTTCGCTCCTGTTCGCCGACGAGTTGTCGATCAAGAGTGCGGCGCTGGTAACGGACTTCGACCGGCCGGCCGAAGTGCTTGGCGGATACCTACCCCGGATTGTGCGTGAGGCACCAGCCGGGCAACGGCTGCGCACGGCGCGCGGCGCCATTTTGCACGGAGGTGAGCTGGTCGACGGGTACAGCCGCGCCAACTGTGAGGTCGCCTCGGTGCTGGCAAGGCGCCTTGGACTGTCGGTCGGCGTACAGACCGGGCTCCTGCATATCTTCGAGTGGTGGGACGGTCAAGGCCGCCCGCATCGGTTGGGTGGCGATGACATCTCGCTGGCGGCGCGGATCGTCAACGTTGCCGCCGTCGGCGCGTTGTTCGACCGGCTCGGCGGCTGGCAGGGTGCGACACGAGCGTTGCGGCAACGTTCCGGGCGACTGCTCGACCCGTCGATCGTCGACGTCTTCACCGTCACCGCGCACAAGCCGCTGAGGGAGCTCGGCGAGGTCGACGCCTCGGACGTGCTGCTTGACGTCGAGCCCAGCCCCGCGATGACAGCGCCCGACGGCGACCTCGACGAGATGCTGCGTGCTTTCGGCGACGCCGTGGACCTCAAGGCGCCCTTCCTGCACGGGCACTCGACTGGCGTAGCCCGGATCGCGACGGCCACCGCGACGGCGCTGCGGTTCTCCGCCGATGACGTGCGCGACCTGGGCCGGGCGGCGTACGCGCATGACCTGGGGCGATGTGCCGTACCAAGCGGCATCTGGCGCGCACCGCCGCACTCCGTCATCAGGCCTGGTCGCAGATACGTCTCCACGCTTACCATTCCGAGCAGATCCTCACCCGATCCGCGACGCTGGCGCCGCTGGCGAGTCTGGCCGGCGCGCATCACGAACGTCTTGACGGATCCGGCTATCACCGCGGCGCACGGGCGGCGCAGCTGAGCCTGCCCGCGCGGGTGCTGGCGGTCGCGGACGTGTTCGACGCGTTGACGTCCGACCGGCCGCACCGCCGCGCGTACCCCAGGGACCGCGCGATGGTGCGGCTGCGCCAGATGGCCCGCGACCGGCTGCTGGACGCCGACGTCGTCGAGGCGGCCGTCAGTGCCGCTGGTGGCGCGCGCGCCGCCCGAACCGGAGCGGGAGGCCGTGCGGGCCTCACCGTCCGTCAGGTCGAGGTGCTGAACCTGCTCGCACAGGGCCTGTCCAACCGGGCGATAGCCGCGCGGCTCACCATCTCTGTCCGCACCGCCGAGCACCACATACAGGATGTATACGCCCGCATCGGGGTGTCCAGCCGTGCCGCGGCGGCGATGTACGCGATGGAGCACGGTCTACTGCCCCAAGATTGGTAGAACTACCCATGTGGGTGAGCGGACGCCACGGCAGGCTGACGGCTGACATTCCGAACCAGTGGAGGCAGCCATGAGCGAGCAGAACAAGGCCCTGATCAAGCGCTTCGTGGTCGAGTACCAGACCAATCACGATGAGGCGGCGCTGTACGAGATTGTGGCCGAGCATGTCGTCGACCACAGCGCGCTGCCTGGGCTGCCGGCCGGCCGGGCGGGCGTCAAGGCGCTGTTCGACGCCTTTTTCACGGCGTTCGAGGAATTCTCCGCGCAGATCCACGACCAGGTCGCCGAAAATGACAAGGTGGTGACGAGAAAGTCCTTCCACGGCCGCCACATCGACGATTTCATGGGCATCCCGGCTACCGGCAAGAACGTGAAGATCGATGTGATTGACATCGTGCGCGTCGCCGCCGGCCAAATCGTCGAGCACTGGAATATCGTTGACCAGCTCGGCCTGATGCGCCAGCTCGGCGTGTTGCCCGCCTGATCGGCCCGCCGGAGTCAGCCAGGTGGATTGGCCCGGTCCGTGCTGACGGCCAATGACTCCCAGCGTTTCAGCTGATCTGGGCGTGCCCGCTTCGGTCTCCCAACGGGTCGCGCGGCCACTCAGGATGCCGGCGTCCCTCGAGCCGCTGGCCGCGCCGGGCGCGGCCTGCCTCGCGCTGGCGTGGGAGCATCGGGATCATCTGCTCGGCTGACCGAAGGGCGACCCGTGTGAAGACCGACGACCGGCCCCGCGTCCACACGGCCAGCGAGCAACGATGGCTCGAGGTCCGCCGGTACCTGACCGCGCACCGCTTCGACCTCGCCGTGGCCGCCGCCGAGGACTACCCGACCGACCGGCGTGTCGCCGGCACTCCGCTGCTCGCCGACCCCGGGTGGCTTCCTCCCGCGCCGTTCGAGCTCGACGCTGCTCACCTCCACCTTGACCCGTCCCGGCCGGGTCGCCTACCGCCGGGCCTGACCGGCACCGGCCCCGCCTTCGACCAGGTCCTCCCGCTGGGCGCCGACGGCGCCCAGTATCCGGGGTACGCGGCCGCCCTGGCCGCGCTCGCCCCGCCCACGACCTTCGTCAACCGGCCGACCTACCGACTCGACGACGCTGACCTCGTGTCCGCCCGACCCTCCCTGCGGTTCGGCGTCGGCCGCTACTTCGACGGGCTCACGATCGGCGAGGCGTGCGCGCACGAGTACGCGGCCCACCGGCTCTACGGCGGGGGGACCCCGCTGCGGGCGGCCGCCGGCGACCCGTGGGACCTGACGTCACGGTCCACCAACGTAGCGATCAGCACCCTCACCCTGCGCGTCGACCGGGCCGACGGTGCCGCCTCGTTCCTTCTGCACCGCCGTGACCCGGCCCGCGTCGGCCACGCCGGCGGCCTGCTCCAGGTGATACCCGTCGGGGTGTTCCAGCCGTCCGACCCGGCGCCCTGAAACGAACGCCACGACTTCGACCTCTGGCGGGCGATCGTGCGCGAGCTGTCCGAGGAGCTGCTCGACACGCCCGAGGACTACGGCAGCGACCGGGCGCCCATCGACTACACGGCCTGGCCGTTCGTCGCCGCGCTGGACCACGCGCGTGACCGCGGCCAGCTCACCGTTCGACTGCTCGGCATGGGCACCGACCCGCTCACCTTCGCCACCGACATCCTCACCGTCGTCGCGTTCGACGCCCCAGCCTTCGACCGGATCTTCGCGGACCTTGCCACCGACAACGCCGAGGGACGAATCATCACCACCCTCAACCCCGGCGACCCGCCGGCCGGTATCGGCATCCCCTTCACCCAGACAGTGATCGACCAGATCATTCGCCGTGAGCCGATCCAGGCCGCCGGAGCCGGCCTCCTCGCCCTCGCCTGGCACCACCGCGCAGCCCTGATGAACTAGGCCGGCCGACCCGGTGGGCGGTTCGGCCAGCGAGGAGCCCAGGCATGTCCGGGACCGACGATCAAGAGGCCGCTCCCGGCCTGGACGGCCACACCGGCTCGGTCAGCCCGGCGAATGTGTAGGACGCCGGTCGGGCCGGTTCAGCTCCCCTGGTGGCAGCTGGCGTCGCCGTGTTTCGGCTCACTGGGCCGCACGTTCAGCGCCGGATCTCGGTCGCGCCCGCGGCCTTCTCGGGGTGACGTCACGGGCGGGTCTTCGGGCGGAGGGCCAAAGGGGTCAGCGGACGAACTCCGTCCGGTGCGCCTCGGCCCAGTCCCGGAACGTGCGAGGCCGTCGGCCGGTGATCTGCTCGACTGCCGGGGTGACATTGGACTCGTCGAGGGAGCCCGCGACGTAGAAGTCGAAGAACGCGTCGACGTATTGGGGTGGTGTCGTCGCGAGCATCTCCCTGCGCGCCTCCTCGTTGGGCTGGGCCTCGACGCTCAGGGGGCGTCCGAGTACTTCGCCAAGGATGCGGACCTGGTCGGCGGGCAGCAGGGACTCCGGGCCCGTCGGCATGTAGGTCCGTTCGGCGTGGCGGTCGCTGAGCAGCGCGGCGCGGGCGACGGCCGCGAGGTCGAACGGATCGATGGCGGCGGTCCGGACTCCGGCGAACGGCAGCCGCAGCACATTGCCTGCGTTGAGCTTGTCGCGCCAGCGCAGTGCATTCGTCATGAAAGCGCTCGGGCGAAGAATCGTCCAGGACAGCCCAGAGGCGCGGACGGCGGTCTCCGAGGCGATCATGTAGGCGGAGATCGCGTTGGACATGTCGCCGCTTCCCGCGGAGCCGCCGGAGAGAAGCACCAGCCGCTCCACGCCAGCGGCGCGGGCGTCGCGCAGGAATGTCGGCGCCTGGTCGTAGCCCGGAAGCAGGAAGACGCCGCGGATACCTTCCCAGGCGTCCCGTAGCGTTGATGGATCAGTCAGGTCGCCGCTGCGCACGTCCACGCCCGTGGGAAATACATGGTCGGCGGGGTTTGAGTGCACGATCGCGCGGACCGCTTCGCCGCCGGCGTGCAGCGCTCGTACCAGCTCGCTGCCGACGTTTCCGGTCGCTCCCGTGACGAGGTACATGTCAGGCGGCCCTTTCGTTGGTGATCGGTCATGGTGTCGATGGGACGGGAGGCCGCGGGCCCACGGTCGGCACCGCGTCCGCCGACGAAGGTGCCGACCGCCGCGGCGAGGCCGCAGACGAGCAGGAAGACGCTCGTCGTCGCCCCATGAACGCCGGTGACCTGGTTGAGGAAAGGCGTGAGGTACGTGAACGCGGCGAACTGGCCACCGAGTAGCAGCAGGCCGACGGCGAGAAACGCCGCGAACGCCAGCACTGCGAGCGCCGGAGCGCCGCCACGCCGAGGCACGCCCTGGCACGCCCTGGCACGCCCTGGGGAGAGTCGGTAGGCGACCGCGGCGCGTCACTGCTGACGGCAATGCGCTCGGCCATACGAGACTCCTCGGCGTAATGTAGTGAAACGATCCCTAACAAACGCTATCACCGTCCGCCACAAGGAACCAGGACGCATGGCCGAACAGAGCACGCCACCACCCGAGGACGCAGGGCACAACCGCGCCCGCCCCCCGCGGCCGGGCCAGGCCGAGGGACAGGCCGGCCGAAGGGCACGCCAGTCGCGCGAACAGACCCGGGAACAGATTCTCGCGGCCGCACACCGGCTCTTCTACTGGGAGGGCATCCGGGCCACCGGCATCGACCGCGTAGCGGCCGAGGCCGGTGTAGCCCCGGTGACCCTCTATCGCTCGTTCGCCACCAAGGACGAGCTGGTCGGGGCCTATGTCGATCTCAACGCCGCCGGATACCGGCAATGGCTGACCGACGCGACCCGGCCGGAGGCCGGCTCCGCCCGCGAGCGGATTCTCGCGATGTTCGACGCCCTCGCGCAGCAGGTCCAGCCCGAGAACTGCCGCGGCTGCCCCTTCCTCATGGCCCTCGCCGAATTCCCCGACCCCAGCCACCCGGCTCGGCGGCGGGCGATCGAGATCAAGGACTGGGTACGGGCGCACATCCGCTCACTCGCACACGATCTCGCCAAGGAACAGCCCATCGACGACCCCGACGCCCTCGCCGACCAGCTCGTACTCGTCTTCGAAGGGGTCTACGCCTCGGTCCAGGCACTCGGCGTCGAGGGGCCCACCAGCCGTGCGCGGAGCGCCGCTGAATCGTTGATGACGGCCGCCACGCGCGCGGGGTAGCGACGTCCGCGCGTCGGGAGCCATAGGCGCCGAATTTCGGCTGGTGTTCAGCGCCGGTTGGTCAGGCCAGGCCATCCCGGATCGGGCACTGGTCCGCGCATAATGCGTGGCCTCGCCGCCAACCGATGGATGATCGGCAAGGCGCGGCGTGACCCGCGGCAACGCGGCGACTCGGCTGATTGGTCCGGTTGGTGCACCTGCTCTGCGACGATTCGAGCCGGTATCGCGGCGAGCGGCATCGACCAGCCAGTGCGGGAGGGGGGATTTGAACCCCCACGCCCGAAGGCGGCAGATCCTAAGTCTGATCCCCCTCCCGCCGCTCACCCGTCCTGACCTGCCACGATGCCACTACTGCCAGTCGTGGCCAAGATCTGTTCCGTGTATGGTCCGAGAACAGCACGGTGGCGGCCCGCCGCCCCCCGCCCGCCGCGCAGGGGATCATCAAGGCATGGACGCGAATAGGCTAACTAGCTTGATCAACGCGGTGGATGCCCTCTACGGAACCCACGCCGTCGATTCGACCGACGAACGCGCCGCCGGCGAGGCGGCGGCCAACGCGCTCTCGGAGTACGGCACGGTCGGGATGGCGACCGACGTTGCGACCGCGATCGGGCGGGCCATGGAGGTCGGCTACGTCCTGGCCCTGCGGGACGTGCGGGACGGCCGCGTCGAGCTGTAGCCGCCGCGCGGCTCCTCCCCGATTGCCGGCCAGAAGATGTCGCCTTGAAAGGGCGGCAAGCTAGCTCGGCGCACGATGCCTCCGACCTGGTGTTTCGCCTCTCGTGGTTCGCTCCGTGGCGTGTTTTCGGCGCGTATTGAGCGTGGACGGACGTCGGGCAACGCCGGCTGGCCGCCCGCGCGCGGCATCGCCGTCCGCGTCGTCGACGGGCGGCGGCGTGACTGAGACGATGACCGGTGCGAGGGTCTGGCCATGACCGACCGGTGACCCTGCGCCTCACCGCCGCTAGCGGCTTCGCCCAGCAGGTGGCCTTCGCCGACGGCCTGACGCCCGCCGACGTTCACCACGCGATGGCCAGCAACCGTGTCGGCTGGCACAGCCTTGCCGGCGGCGGCCAGGTCCTCGTCAACTGGCGGACGATCGCCACAGCCTCGCGGAGCACGGCGCCGGGCCAGCCTCCGAAGGAGCGGGACGACGGTTTTACAGAAAGTCATCAGAACGTAACGTTCAGCGCTGCGAGCTGGGGAAACGGTTCTTGTGTCCCCCACTTGGGCTGATCGCGCCCACGCATTGTCCACAGCGCTCATTCGCCGGAGTCCGCTTCGACGGAGAGCCGCCGTGATGCCGCTGCCGCACCGTCGCGTTACTCGGTGTCGCCAACCCCCGGAATCTACCCAGTGTACGCATCAGGAACCGGAGCGTGATCGCTAGACACGATCGAACGGACGTGCCAATATGGCCTCGGTTTCAAGAATCAGCCCTCATGTGAGGTAAGGTTTTTGAAACCCGACGATGCCCCTGGGGGGTAGCTGTGGCACACAGAGATCCAGCGAGGTACCGGAAGCGCCTCACCGAGCTGGACCTGTCCATCGACCTGCTCGGCGAGGCCCTGGATAGGGCGGCAGCGGACGTCCGGAGCTGCACGACCTACGACGCTCCGGCAGCCCCGGGCTTCCTGTTCTGGAGCCGAGTCAATCGGTACCTGGCTGAATCCCTCACTCCACGTCGCTGGAAGCACACGTCTCGCGACAGCATCCTCCGCGTGTTCCATCCGACTGGTAGTCATGCGATCACAGCGATCAGTGGCGAAGGGAAGATCGGCAATCTTAGAGCGAAGGTGCGATCGAAGAACCCGAAGGGCGAGGCCATGGCTCGCCTGGTAGAACGTAACGGACAGCTAGCCTTTTACACCAGGGATGAGGTGATCTACGGAACGGAACTCGATCAGGTTCCGACCTGGTTCCTCCTGTACGCGAGGACGAAAAGTTCAATAAAGGCAGAATTATCACTTCCCGTTAAGATGACGGGAAAGTATGTTGATGAGTGGCATGAACGTATTCCGCTCGACCTTCCGGACATTGGCGATCCAGGCTCCAAGATTCATATCCTGGACGAGCCCCCGCCCGGAAATGACAGCCCCGAGGTGGTGGTCGAGGTCCGAGACGAGTAGTCCGATAGAATGGCGAGAGGAAGGCGGAGTGATGTTCACACCAGAGCGACTGGTCTTGGCGCGTCGTCGGCGTCGGATGACCTTGGCTGCTCTGGCCCGAGAGTCGGGGATCTCATCACAAAGCATAACCGCATTCGAGAATCACCGTAGGATTCCAACTCCAGAAACGCTTTCCTCTCTTGCGGTCGCATTGCGGTTTCCTGTCGCATTTTTTGAAGCATTTTCGGCAACTGATATCCGAGCTGATTCTGTTAGCTTTCGGGCGCCATCGAAAATGAGTGCGCTAGAGCGTGACTGCGCGCTGGGGGTAGGCTCTCTCGCGCTTACAATCAATGCTTGGCTAGAAGATCGGTTCAAACTACCTCGCCCGAACCTTCCAACTTATCCTGACGTGACTCCGGAAGATGCCGCCGAGCGTTTGCGTGCCTACTGGGGTCTTGGCGAGGCCCCGGTACCGAACTTGGTCCACCTTCTCGAGGCAAACGGCGCGCGAGTGTTTTCACTTCCTCAAGAATGTTTGGACGCCGATGCATTCTCAACCATCCAAAGTGGCACCCCCTTCGTCTTCCTCAATACGCGCAAGAGCGGTGAACGTGGACGATTTGACGCTGCACATGAGTTGGGCCATCTAATTTTGCATTGTGAACATCGCCTACCTGGGGGGCGTGACTCCGAGTCTGATGCGAATGCCTTTGCCTCGGCATTTCTGATGCCGCGGGCCGGCATCCTCGCGCAGGATCTGGTCAATGCGTCAACAGAGAGGATCCTGAGCGCAAAACGTCGGTGGGGTGTCTCAGCTATGGCTCTGACCTACCGACTGCGCGCCATGGACCTCCTCTCCGAGTGGCGGTATCACCAGACAGCTAAGCAACTCGCTCAGATGGGCTATCGACGCGCCGAGCCAGATTCATCTATGGTGCGCGAGAGTAGCCAACTCCTAGCGAAGGTCTTCGAAGCGCTACGCGCTCAGGGCATGACGGCCGGAGACGTCGCAGCAAACATGAAAATCTTCCCGGAAGAGCTGAATGAGTTTGTCTTTGGGCTCGTGCCTGTGAGCATTAGCGGTGGTGGTCAACTGACCGCGGCGGCTAGACCCGAGCTTCGACTCGTAACGGCACAACCAGCGGGTACAGGAAGAACGATCGCAGCAGACGCGGCGCACCTGAGAAAGTCAAGCCGTCGAGTCTAGAGGACCGTGCGATGGCCACCCTCAGCAGCATATTCCGGCGGAGATGCTGAAACTGTCGGGGATCGGTCGGGCCCCTTCGGGTCAACTTGGCGAAGACCGCGTCAGCCCCCCACCGGCTGTCTCGGCTTCGCTCAGCTCCCTGTAGTCCGGCTTGATCTGTCGGGGTAGCCGCCCGCCGGGGCCGACGGTATCCGCGTGACCGGCCATCGGTTCGCAGCGATCTCGATGACTCCTCCTGTGAGCATCACAGTGACCATGCCGATGACTCGGCCACCGACGACCGGAACGGTGGCCCCGCTCCCCGGTCATCCGCGACCGCGTCACCCAGCTCCCGCCATACGCCGAGGCTTCCGCAAGATCAGCGGGATCCTCTGCGGCTCCGCCCGCACGCCCAGCCCCTCGCCACCGACGCGGGCTGGACACCCGGTCTCACCGACACGTCCTCGCCTTCCACGCCGCAGCCGACGAACTCCCCCCTCGCACTCGCCACTCCCGCACGTCCGACCGGCGACGTCATCCCGCTCCGCCGGCCCACCGATGCCCAGCCGCCCGGCAACGGCGGGATAGCACTCACCTCGCGACCCTGCCGCGACACGCCGAACGGACATTCGAATTTCTCGGTAAAATGATCTAACCTCCGACCAGGACATTCTTATCAAGGAGGCCAACGGCGTGGACATCGAGAGCCAAGCCCGCGCGATGCGGCGGCGAGGGAATCGGCCGGAGGACCAGCTGAACCCAGACGAGCGGACGCTGCTGAGCAAGCTGTGGACGGATTCCGCGATGTCGGAGGAGCGCCAAGTCGAGCGCCGCGAGCTCCGCGCGATCCAAGATCGATTCGGTATCAGAACCCCAGCCAAATCTCGGCCGCCCCGGCTGCGGTCGTTCAGGCAGGCCTACGCGTTCGACCCGGCCGACATCGACGGGCGGCCGGATGCCCAAATGCCATCGAGGCAGATGCTCAGCCGCCCACCGTTGCCGCCGCTGCGGCCCATCGAGGACGAGCCCGTCGGCCGGCCGTCGGCGATGGCCGCGATGCTGTATCACTCGTGGACCCGCACGGCCCAGATTCCCACCCGAAGATGTCCATGCTGGGAGCAAGTTTGATCCACCGGCCGAAACGCAATGCAACTCGAAAGCGCAGGGGTATGGTCGAGAAGTCAGAAATTGCAATCCGAAGCGGATTGGCTGGAGTGGCTGGATTTGTAAGCTTGATTAAGCCGGAAATTGGCGTGGTTCTATTCGCGGCCAACGAGGTCGCAGTGCCCGCGACACAGACGGCTCTTCATTCAGCCAAGTCAAAGATTCTTGAACGACGTAGCGCTCAAGCTGAAGAAGTATGCGCCATTGCGTTCGACGACTTGACTGCCGAGGCCGTATCGCGCCTCCTCGACGGAACTGACGACGCAAGGCTCCAGCTTCTCGCCCAGTGCGTTGAAGGCGCGATGGTGACCGCGCTCCACTCAAAAATTCGCCTGTTCGGGAAGATCCTCAAAGAGGGCCTACTGCAGGATGATCCAGCGGTCGTCGATGTAGCTTCTCTTCGCGTTCGCGCTCTTGTTCCGATCGAGTCGCCCCACGTTAGGCTGCTGGCCGTAATCGCTGGTGACAAATCCTTACTTCCGGGTACCGAGAACCACAGGGGATGGAAGTCGTCAGAATTGACAGAAATTCTTCCCCGGTACGCCGCCGCGCTCGAGGCGCTTCTACCAACCCTGTCGGCGTCCGGATTCGTTGTTGATGTATCAATTGGACAATACGGCGGCTGGAAACCGGGAGAGGAACGCTGGGAGATCACGTCTTTCGGTAAGGACTGCTTGGATATGCTCAAGCAAGAAGGAGTTGACGAATAGGTGACCCATGGCTCGCCTGTACAGGCTCGCCGTGCGGAACCTCGCTGGTCACGCGGAGCGGGACCTGCAATTGTGCTGTGGCGATCATGGTGACCTCGGTGGCCAGTCGCGTCTCGGGCCGATGACTCTCCTCTGGTCGACCTACGCGAGCGCAAGCGGCGGCTGGTAGCTGAGCTGAGAACCGCGACCGGCGCCAAGTAAGGGCTCCGCGACACCGGCCGCTGGTGCACATGCCCGCAATGATCATATACAAGCCGAAATGATCTTTTTGGTTTTGGTCGATAGGCGCCGAGCCCCGGACGGGCTGGATCCGGCCGACGGGAGGGTCTCGCGCAGCCATAGCTTGGGTCCAGGCGCCAGACTCGCGCCCGGCCGACCATAAGACCGTCGAGGGGTGCTCGGCGAGCCGCTGTGATCGCCATGATCGCGGTTGTTGGGTGTGTGCTGGTGATCGGCTTGGGGTCGGTCGGTGGGATGCTGTCGCGTATGGGGGTGGGTCGGGCGCGGCGGGTGTTTCTGTCGCACACGTCGGAGCTGCGGCGGTTGCCGGCGGCGGGGTCGTTCGTGGATGCGGCGGAGGAGGCGGTGAAGCGGGCGTGGGACGCGCCCGTGGACATGGCTTATTTCCCGGCGGAGGACCGGCCGCCGGCGGGGGTGTGCCGGGCGGCGGTCGCGGCGTGTGACGTGTATGTGGGTGTGATCGGGTTCCGGTATGGGTCGCCGGTGCGGGATCAGCCGGAGGTGTCCTATACCGAGTTGGAGTTTGATACCGCGTCCGAGTTGGGGATTGCCCGGCTGGTGTTCTTGTTGGATGAGCGGCGGACTGAGGGGCCGCGGGAGCTGCTGGTCGACGCGGAGTTCGGGGCCCGGCAGGAGGCGTTCCGGCGGCGGCTGCGCGAGTGCGGGGTGACGGTGGTGACGGTCGCGACGCCGGCGGAGTTGACCACGGCGGCGTTGCACGCGCTGGAGCGGCTGCGGGCCGGCACAGCGGGGACGGGGGACACGCCGGCGGTGGGGTCGGCCGGGGGAGGCCGGCGGCTGCGTGATGTGATCATTGAGCTGGAGCCGTTGGCGGGGGATCTGCGGCTGACGGATCCGGCGGATCCGGCGGATCTGGTGGGGGCGTTCACGGGCCGGGAGTGGCTGATCGAGCGGATCGACCGGTTCGTGGCGGGCTGTGTGGCCGGCCGGCGGGGTGGCTATCTGGTGGTGGAGGCCGAGGCGGGGATGGGGAAGTCCGCGCTGGCGGCCTATCTGGCGTTGACGCGGGGGTGGCCGGCGCACGCGACGCGGCTGGGGGTGGTCGCGCCGGAGGCGGCGCGGGCGAACCTCGCCGCCCAGCTGATCAGCCGGTGGGGTCTGGAACAGGCGGCGGCGCCGGGCGGGCTGCTCCCCGAGGGGCATGACAGCACCGGCTGGCTGTACGGGCGGCTGGTGGACGCCGCCCGGGCCCGCGACGCCACCGAGCCGGCGGCGCCGGTAGTGCTGGTGGTCGATGGGCTGGATGAGGCGCCCGCCGCGCCGGTGGGGCAGATGCCGCTGGGTCTGCCGCCGGTGCTGCCGGCCGGTGTGGTGGTGGTGGCGACCAGCCGGCCCGGCACGCCGCTTCCGGCCCGGGTGGCGGTGGAACGGATCGACGTCGAAGCTCAGACCAATCGGGATGACCTGGCCCGCTATCTTGATCAGATGACCGGTCGGGATCGGCGGCTGGCTGGCCCGCTGGCCGCCTCGCGGGTCGCGCGGGAGCGGTTCTGCCGGGAGTTGCTGGCCCGGTCGGCCGGGGTGTGGATCTACGCGGTGTCGGTGCTGGACCAGGTGCGGGACGGCCGGCCACCGGACGAGGTGGACCGGCTGCCCGTCGATCTGGCCGGCTTCTACCTCGACACCCTCACCCGCTGGCGCGACACCCCGGGCCTGGACTGGCCCGGCGTCGGGCAGCCGCTGCTGGCCACCCTCGCCGCCGCCCGCGAGCCCCAGCCGGCCCGGGTCCTGGCCGGCTGGGCGGGTATCCCGCTCGAGGCGGCGCGCGGGCTGGTGCGGGGGCCGTTCAAGGCGTTCCTCGCCGCCCGCCCAGCCCCCGGCGGCGACCCGGATATCTACGCTCTCCGGCACCAGAGCCTGCGTGATCTGTGCGAGGCTCACCTGCCCGCAACGGATCGCCTGCAGGGGCGTGAGCTGGCCCACGACCTTGCCCAGGCCACCCGCGCCGCGCACCGCCGGATCGTCGACGCCCTGACCCCCTCCGACCGGCCCGACGGGCGAGAGTGGGCCGCCGCCGATGGCTACACCGGCCGGCACCTGGCCGCCCACGCCGCTGCCGCCGGCCGGCTCGACGCCCTGCTCGACGACCCCGACTTCGTGCTGCTCGCCGGGGTGCCCGAGCTGCTGCGTCACCGCCAGGCGCTGGCCACCGAGCAGGGCCGGGCGGCGCTCGCGGCCGCCGAACTCGCCTCCAACAGCTGGACCGCGGACCGGGACGATCGGTTGCGCTGGTTGGAGGTGTCCGCCCGCAAGACCCACGCCGACCGGCTCGCCGACCACGCCGGCCGCCTCCACCCCGGCCCCTGGCGGGTCCACACCGCGATCTGGGCCGGCACCAGCCACCGCGTCCTCACCGGCCACACCGGCTGGGTGACCGCGGTGGCGACAGTGGTGCTGCCCGACGGCCGGACCCTGCTCGCCTCCGCCAGCTACGACGGGACGGTGCGGCTGTGGGACCCGGCCACCGGCACCCCGGTCGGCCCGCCCCTGACCGGCCACACCGGCCCGGTGACCGCGGTGGCGCCGGTGGTGCTGCCCGACGGCCGGGTCCTGCTCGCCTCCGCCAGCTACGACGGGACGGTGCGGCTGTGGGACCCGGCCACCGGCACCGCGCTCGGCCCGCCCCTCACCGGCCACACCGGCCCGGTGACCGCGGTGGCGCCGGTGGTGCTGCCCGACGGCCGGACCCTGCTCGCCTCCGCCGGCGACGACAGGACGGTGCGGCTGTGGGACCCGGCCACCGGCACCGCGCTCGGCCCGCCCCTCACCGGCCGCACCGGCCCGGTGACCGCGGTGGCGACAGTGGTGCTGCCCGACGGCCGGACCCTGCTCGCCTCCGCCGGCCACGACGGGACGGTGCGGCTGTGGGACCCGGCCACCGGCACCCCGGTCGGCCCGCCCCTCACCGGCCGCACCGGCCCGGTGACCGCGGTGGCGACAGTGGTGCTGCCCGACGGCCGGACCCTGCTCGCCTCCGCCGGCCACGACGGGACGGTGCGGCTGTGGGACCCGGCCGCCGGCACCCCGGTCGGCCCGCCCCTCACCGGCCACACCGGCTGGGTGACCGCGGTGGCGCCGGTGGTGCTGCCCGACGGCCGGACCGTGCTCGCCTCCGCCAGCGAGGACGGGACGGTGCGGCTGTGGGACCCGGCCACCGGCACCCCGCTCGGCCCGCCCCTGACCGGCCACACCGACTGGGTGACCGCGGTGGCGCCGGTGGTGCTGCCCGACGGCCGGACCCTGCTCGCCTCCGCCGGCCACGACAGGACGGTGCGGCTGTGGGACCCGGCCGCCGGCACCGCGCTCGGCCCGCCCCTCACCGGCCACACCCTCTGGGTGACCGCGGTGGCGCCGGTGGTGCTGCCCGACGGCCGGACCCTGCTCGCCTCCGCCAGCGACGACGGGACGGTGCGGCTGTGGGACCCGGCCACCGGCACCCCGCTCGGCCCGCCCCTCACCGGCCACACCGGCCCGGTGACCGCGGTGGCGACAGTGGTGCTGCCCGACGGCCGGACCCTGCTCGCCTCCGCCGGCAACGACAGGACGGTGCGGCTGTGGGACCCGGCCACCGGCACCCCGCTCGGCCCGCCCCTCACCGGCCACACCAGCAGGGTGACCGCGGTGGCGCCGGTGGTGCTGCCCGACGGCCGGACCCTGCTCGCCTCCGCCAGCGACGACGGGACGGTGCGGCTGTGGGACCCGGCCACCGGCACCCCGCTCGGCCCGCCCCTCACCGGCCACACCGGCTGGATCCGGGCGGTGGCGTCGGTGGTGCTGCCCGACGGCCGGACCCTGCTCGCCTCCGCCAGCTACGACGGGACGGTGCGGCTGTGGGACCCGGCCGCCGGCACCCCGCTCGGCCCGCCCCTCACCGGCCACACCCTCTGGGTGACCGCGGTGGCGCCGGTGGTGCTGCCCGACGGCCGGACCCTGCTCGCCTCCGCCAGCTACGACGGGACGGTGCGGCTGTGGGACCCGGCCACCGGCACCCCGCTCGGCCCGCCCCTCACCGGCCACACCGGCCCGGTGTACGGGGTGGCGTCGGTGGTGCTGCCCGACGGCCGGACCCTGCTCGCCTCCGCCAGCCACGACAGGACGGTGCGGCTGTGGGACCCGGCCACCGGCACCGCGCTCGGCCCGCCCCTCACCGGCCACACCGGCCCGGTGTACGCCGTGGCGACGGTGCTGCTGCCCAACGGCCAGACCCTGCTCGCCTCCGCCGGCGACGACAGGGCGCTGTTGGTGTGGAAGCATCCAATCTGATCGACGTGTTGGCGGATGCCGATCCCGTCTACGGCGACGGCGGCCTGCCGATGCCTCCGGAAATGCGCGCAGGACAAAAGAGGTAGCGATTGCCGTCATTCCGTGAATCACGACGATGGCGCCTGAATGCGACGATCATCCTGACCACGGCGGCCAGGCCGTCCCGGCCCGATGATTCGCCTCTGACCGATCCACGCGAGCGCGAAGCGGGAGCCGCTAACTCAGATCCGAGACATGGGCGGCCGCGCAGAGGAACGGCTCCGCGACACCGGCCGTCGATACTGATCCAGTAATGATCAGGTGCGGGCGGAGATGATCTTTTCGGTTCTGGTCAATAGGGCCGAGCTCCGGAGGCCTTGGATCCGGTCCGTGAGCGGGGTCGCGTACCGCCGCAGCTCGAGCGTCCAAAGCACCGGACTCGCATGCCGACCGAGACCGGCGATGGCTGTCGGCGAGCCCTGTGGTCACCATGATCGCAGTGGGACAAACGGGGGTCCCGCTGACGCGGGACCCCCGAGGCCGGCGACCAGAGCATGACAGTGGGCCTCCAAGGTGAGGTCCGCGGTCATCGTTCCATCGCTTGTGTCGAATGTGGCAAGTCGATCCTGGCCGGTGAGGCCACGAAGTGCACGGGACGGACGGCGAAGCTGACCAGACCGTTTTGGCGCGCCGCGGCTTCGGCCGCCGCCGGCGTGCTGAAGAGGATGAGAACTTCCTCGCCGACCTTCGCGTCGGGGCCGAGTTGCACGGCTGCGTAGCCGACGTAGGGAGAGTCGTCCGGCGGGATGGGCTCGGGCTGCTGATCGGGCAGGGCGATACGGGCGGTCATGCCGAGGCCGCTGGGTCTCGGTAGATCAGCACCGCCGTCGTACCGGTCGCGCGGACGCCGACAAGCCGATACTCGAACGGCACCTGGCCGGCGATGTCGGAGGTCATGAGGCCGGATCGAGTGCCGAACGCGACGGTGACCTCGAGTTCGGTTGTGTCCTTTGAAGGGGTCGCTGCGTCGGTCCTGGTCGATCTGGGCGGTATTGGCGCGGCTGGCACGGTCACTCCCCGTTTCTGGTGTCGCGGCTCGCTCTCGCCGGGGCAACACGACCACCCGGCGGGTGCATTAGGTGACGACACGGAAGGGTAGCGCGACATAGTACGTACGTACACAGCGCACGGTGTGGGCGTCCGAGCAAACCTAGCGTCTGCGGTGTGGTCCCCGAGGAGGAGAGGTTCACCCGCGCCGAGCTGGCGTCGTTGGTCGATGTCGATCAGCTCCGCGATCTTCTCGCGCCGATCACGGCCCGAGGAGACCGGGTTTCTCGCAGCTACGCCGCGTACGTCGCCGGCCGACGCGGATTCCCTGAGCCGCTGATCGACCATCCGCGACTGCGGCTGTGGCTACGCCGGGACGTCGACGCCTGGATCGCGCACGAGCGTGAGCGGCGCGACGCACGCTGAGGACGGCCCGGCGTCAGGCTGGCCTGCGGCCCGGGACCTCCTCGAGCGCGGGGCCCCAGCCAAGCCGTCGAGCGGCTGGACGCTCGAAGAGCGCCCCCGACAGGACGTCCGGGCCGTAGACCGTCCGCACGTGCCGGAAACCGCGGTCGAGGTAGTACTCGTGCAAGCGGGTGTTGCTGGTCCAAGCGTCAAGTCGCAGATAAGGCCGCCCGAGGCGTTGCGCTCGCCGGCCTGCCCAGTCGAGGATCGCTGAGCCCAGGCCGGTGAGACCAGCGTCGCGGTCGACGACAAGTCGATGGACGTACAGGGCCCTGTCCGGGCAATCCGTCGCGTCCCACAGACCGCTGCCGTCGGCATCCTCGATCGTGACGCTGCCCACCAGGCCGTCCCCGTCGATCGCCGATACCACCCAGACGTCGCCGACGGCTACCTCGGCTTGGATCCCTTCAACACGGACCGGGTACTGCCACTGATCCGTTCCTATGGAGCCGAGCCACTTCGACGCGCGTGTCCACAGCGCGGCGATGGCATCGACGTCCTCGGGCCCGGCCTGGCGGATCGCAAGGGTCATCATCCAGTCGGGCACTGCCAGGACCGACCACCCGACCATAGGTGCTCGAAGTGGGCAAGGTACTGATCGAAGGGCCCATCGTCCTGCGCTCGCCTGAAGTGAAATGTCAAGCTACCGTGGCCGAGCCGCTCGGCAATATGCTCGCAGACCAGCGACTCGTGGTCGAACAAGAAGATCGACCGCGATACGTGCGCCTCGGCGTTTGCGCCGGAGAAGCGTACTTCGAGGCCGTCCACGGGCCCGAGTCGAGTGAGTTCACCGAGAGTGATATTGATCCGCGTCGCCAGTGTGAGCTGCGCATTCTCGACCAGCTCCCGCCGTCTAGTGACCTCGCCGTCAGGGTCGCCAAGAAGGATGCGGATGCGTGCGCCTGCAGCCGCTTTGGCCTTGAGAGTCTCGGCGAAGCGGGGCCGTTCGGTCCAGAAGAAGTAATTCGTGTAACCGCCGAGGATGATTTCAGACTCGGCCTCCCCAACGAGTCTGTCCCACACGCCGCTTGGAACCTGAGCGCGTGTCGGGTAGATATCGACCACTTCACGGTCACTCCGCTGTTGATACCGACGCACTAGCTCGCTGATCAAAGCGTCGTCGCTCACGCGGGCAGGATCTACGAACCGCTCGAGCCGGCGAAGATCGGCGTCGCTCGGTACCCACAGCCCGAGGTGACGACGAACTTCGATCAGCGGCACATCGATCGTCTCAGCGATCTTCTCTGCGGCGGAGGGTGGGACCTCGTACTGGCCGCGTTCGTAGGCCGAGACTCGGACTTGGAGGATCCCCAGGCGTCGCGCGAATTCGCTGCCGGTCCACCCTCGCGCTTCGCGCTGGGTACGGAGCCACGCTCCTGCCGCCTGAAGACGCTCGGTCCGCTCGGCCGCCTCTTCCTCGGTTGCCATGGCCTCAAGCCTAGCGCTTCGCGCATAAGGCTAACCCTCTACCGCTACAGACGGTGATCGAAAGAGGCTTGTCGTTAACGCGAAGTAGTTACGCGTTACGCGTTGACCGTTAGACACAACCGGTCTAACGTCTAACCCACTCCTCGGGGCGACTCCACCGCCTGAGACGGAGCGGGCCCCGGTCCGGTGACTCCACCATCGGCCGGGGCCCTGAGCCCGACCTGTGTAGGAGGTCAGACCTGTGTTTCAGCATGCCCCAACGTGGGCGGAGGGTGACGGGCGGCCGTGGTCGTCGTTGCCGCCGGACCCGGAGCCGGGTCCGGATTCCTGGGTTGTGATCGTTGAGCTGGTCGCCCGGACCGCAGCCGTTGTGGGTGGTGGTGCCGGGTGAGCGCCGCTGTCCTGGTCGCCACGCCGGACCCGGAGCCGCGCCGGTCGCTGCCGGCGATGTCGCCGGTGAGCCGGGAGGCTCTGGCGGTATTGGCCCGGTCGTCGGGGTTGGCGCCGGTGCCGGGCCGGCCGGTCGTGTTCGCGCCGACGGTGTGCACCCGCTGTGGGCGGATCGACCATGAGGTCGAGGGCTGCCCGCTGCCGGCGATTCCCGGGCGGGCTCAGAGCGGGTCTGGCGCCGGCCTGAACGGGCTGCTGGCGGGTGAGCGGTGATGGGCCGCGACAGGCTGACCGCGGCGCTGCGGGCGTGGGTGGAGGGCTACTACCCGGCCGAGGCGGCGGTGGAGCTGCTGATCGGCCATGAGGCGTGGATCTTCCGTGCCACCGCCAACCCGGATCAGCTCGCCCTCAACTTCGCCGACGACGAGACGATGGCCGCGATCGACTGGGCGGCGCTCGGCCGGAAGCTGAAGCACGGCACCGTCAAGGGATCGTCGGGTGAGGTCGCGATCCTGGCTGTCGCCTGCTCCATCGGCGGCGGTGTTCCGGTGGACCTGCGGGACGCGCTCGGCTCACTGGGCCGCACGAACGTCGGCCTGGTCGCCCGCGCTGTGGTGCACGCGGGTGGCTACCCCGACCTGCCGGCGGGTGAGACGCCATGATCTCGACCTTCCAGATCGACGCGGCCGCCGGCCAGGGAGCTGGCCGACCCCTTGGCCTTTAGGCGCAACGGTTTCCGTATCAACAGAAGGGGCAATTATTCATGATCGACAACAGCCCGCTTACCCCGGCACTTGAGGAAGCACTGATCCAATGCGCCGAGGCACGGGTCCTGGCCGTCCGAGGTCCGGACGGGCGGGAACGGCGCTACATCCTGAACGTTCACCCCCGGCGGGACATCACCGAAACTGCCAACCAGCTGATTGAAAGAGGACTCGCGGAGATCGTCGCGGGCGTCTACGCGTACGTGCGTGCCACTCCGGCCGGTGAGGCATACCTGCCCGAGCATCTCCGATTTTTCCCCGCGGTGCCTGGGCGGTCTGTCGGATGAGCGCCGTCGAGCTCGCGCGGGTTCCCTCCGGGCTACCGGCGGGGCGGCCGTCGCCGGCGGTGGCCATCGAGGTGGTCCCGGGGGTCCGGGTGCCGAAGGCGGCCGAGCTGGTCGCCGCCGAGCTGCGGGGTCGGATCGTGTCCGGGGAGCTGGGCGATGGGGCGGCGTTGCCGGTCGAGGCCGTGTTGATGGCGACGTTCGGGGTGTCCCGGCCGACGTTGCGGGAGGCGTTCCGGGTCCTGGAGTCGCAGGGTCTGCTCGTGGTCCGCCGGGGCGCGCACGGCGGGGCGACGGTACGCGCGCCGGGGGAGGCCTTTGCCGCGTTGCGGGTCGCGGACGTCCTGGACCACCGCGGCGTGGGCACCGCGGACATCGCGGAGGCCTTGGCGGTGATCGAGGCGGTGAGCGCGGCGCGTCTCGCCCGTACCCGTTGGCTGAGCCGTGAGGCGCTGAGCGACGCGGTTGATCGGGCCGCGCTGGTCGTCGACGACCCGGCGCGGTTCGCCGCCGCGGCCGAGGAGGTCCTGGCCGTCCTGGTCGGCCGGGCGGGAAACGCGACGCTGCTGGTGCTGTGGCGCCTACTCGGCCAGATCCACACCGCCCGTGAGGGTGTCGCGCTGCTCGACCAGCCGGCGGCGGAGGAGCGGCTGGACCGGTTCATCGTCCTGCTTGATCAGATCGAGAAGGGCGACGTCGCTGGCGCGGCCCGGTGGGGAGGCATCGGTGTCTGAGCTCCTGCACCCGGTCGAGCGGGCCGAGCTGACCGCCCGCCTGGGGCCGGCCGCCGCCGGCCGGGCCGGCCGGGTGCTGGCCGTCGCGGACCGGGTGACGGCGGACATGGTGGTGCTCGCGGCCCGGCGGGGCCACCGGTACGTCCTGCTGATCGAGCGGGGCAAAGAGCCGTACAGGGGGTCCTGGGCGTTGCCGGGCGGTCACCTGGAGGCTGGTGAGCCCGCCCGGGTCGCCGCGGTCCGGGAACTGGTCGAGGAGACCGGCGTCCGGGTGGTCAGCAGTCCGCGTCTGGTCGGGGTGTACGGCCGGCGGGGTCGGGACCCCCGCGGCCGCTACGTGTCCGTCGCCTACACGATCACCCTGCCCGCGCTGGCCGCGGTCTGGGCCGGGGACGACGCCAGCGTCGCGCAGTGGCTCCCGTTGCGGACCCTGGACCGTGACCGGCTCGCGTTCGACCACGGCCAGATCCTCGCCGACGCGGTCGCTCTGCCCCCGGAGCAGCCGCGATGACCGCGGCGGTGACCGCCACGATGAGCGGCCTCCCGCCCGTCGGCCGGGGCTGCTCGCGCTCAGCCGGGCCGGTGACCGGCCCGGAGGCCGTGACGGTGACTGTCCCGGTGACCCGGCCGGGCACCGTCCTCTCCCACAGCCGCCTGGCCGGAACCAGCGGCCTGGAGCTCGGTTGCCGCGGGGCGCACGCCGCCAGCACTCACCCCGCCCGCACGTCCCCGACGGCGCGCGCCTTCTGGCCTAGGGCCGCCGCTCCCACCAGCCACGGACGACGGCAGAACCCGCCCATGACCCCGCCCACCCTCACGTCGGAGGTCCGCTGATGCCGCGCTCCTCCCGCCGCCAGGAGACCGCCGCCACGATCGCGGAAAGGATCGCCGAGGACATGCGCGCGTTGAACTACGCGACGCTGCCGCACGACGGTTTCCCTGGCCTGGCCGGGCCCGTCGACGCCCACAACACGATCGGCGCCCTGGAAACCGCGATAGCCCGGATGCCCCAGGCGCTTGGGCAGATCCGGGCGTTCCTGCTCACGCAGGACCGCGTGCCGCGCCTCGCCGACGACTTCTCTCGTTTCGCCGGCCAGCCCCATGCCGCGATCGCTCACACGGTGGCGTTGCTGGGGCAGGCCGGCGCCGGCCTCCGCCCGGTCGAACACGCCCTGGACGGGGCCCACAACGCCACCGCCGGCCTGTACATCGCCGGCCCCGACGACGCCCGCTGACCCGAACCCCCGTCCCCCGACGATCGAGAGGAGCTCGCCGATGGCCGCCACAACGCGGACCGAGGAAGTACGGGTCGCCGCCACGCGGCTCGCTCTGCAGGGACGGCTGCTGGCCAGGCTGACCCGGCCGGTCGTCTTCTACACCGTCCCCGTCGCCGACACCGCCGCGATCGTGCGGGAGTTGAGCCGGTCGGCCTGCCGGCACGCCGAGACGGTTGACCATCTCGGCGCCCACCTCCTCGACCTGGCCGGGCGCCGGCGGGCCCGGCCCGCGGAGGCGGACGTGCTGCGCGCCGTCGGCGCCGACCTACGCCAGATCGCCACCGGCCTGTGGAAGACCGACGACGCCCTCGCCCAGGCCGCCACCGCCCTCAACCGCCTGGACCCGGCCCCCAACCTGGGCCGCTGACCTTCAGACCATCCCGCCGGACGGCGGCCCCTGGCTCACGCCGCCAAGCACTCGCCAGGGGCCGCCACTCCCACCAGCCATGGAAGGAGCCCGACCAGTGTCGACCCCGTCGCGCCGGCATGTCCCGGCCCGGGCTGTGCCCACCCGTGGGCTCCGCCTCCCACGCCGGCGCCGCCCCGCGCGACCGACATCCGTGATCACGATCTGTGTGCTGTGCACCGGCGATCCCCAGCTGCGCCCGGCGTGCCGGCGCTGCCACGGCACCGTCCGCGACCCGAAGCCCTGACCGTCCCGCCCGCGCCCCTGTGAAGGCGCGGCCCTGGCGCACGCCGCCAAGCACTCGCCAGGGCCGCTTACTCCCACCAGCCAAGGAAGGAGCCTGTCCATTGTCCGCGCCCGCGCCGCCCGCGACCATCCCGGGCCGCCATCAGACTCACCGCCGCCCGCCGGGCCCGGCGGTGACCGTCGGTGATCTCCTCGCCCTGCCCGCCTGGACCGTTCCCGGCCTGCGGGCGCTCGTCGACGCCGAACCCCGCCCCTGCCAGGATGAAGATCCCGAGCTGCATCAGCCTGACCCGCCCGCCGAGATCGGCCCGACCGCGGCGCAGACCCGCCGGGCCCGGGCTGTGTGCGCGGCCTGCCCGGTCCGGGCGGCGTGCGCGGCGGCCGCGATGACCCTGGTGCTGGTCGACGTCGACGGCGAGGCCGTCGTCGAGGCCTACGCCCCGCAGGGCGTGTGGGGCGGGCTTACCCCCGACGAGCGTGAGGCGCTGTCCGGGCCGTGGCGGGAGCTGACCGCGCTCGCCGGCCATCCCCAGCCGTTCCGCCGCCGGGTCTGCCGGCGCTGCGCCGGCCCGCTGCCCGTCGACGCCGACCCGGTACGGGTCGAGTCGCGGACGTGTTCGGAGGTCTGCCGCCGGGCCTTCTACGGCGCCGAGCGGCGGGCGGCTCACGACGTGTGGGCTGGCGCGCTGGGGCGGCCGGCATGAGCGCGGTGTTGGCGCTGCCGGGCTGGGCGATGGCCGCGGTCGTCGCGGCCGCGGTGTGGGGGTGGACCCGCCGCCGTCTGCTTGTCGCCTACGGGCTGGTCTGGGCCTACCGCTGGCGCTATGGGCTCATCGTCGTGGCGGGGCTGGCGCTGGCCGGTTCGCTGGGCATGCTGCCCGCCTCGCTGCACCTGGGCGGGGGCGGCGCGGCGCCGGCGAGCCGGCACCTGGCGGCCACCGCCCCGGTGCCGGCCGCCTACCGGGCGTGGATCGACCGTGCCGGGAGCCAGTGCGCGGCCATCACTCCGGCGGTGATCGCCGCGCAGCTCAACCAGGAGTCCGGTTTCAACCCGCACGCCCGCTCCGCGGCCGGGGCGTTGGGGATCGCCCAGTTCCTGCCCGTCACCTGGCCGAGCTGGGGCGCGGGCGGCGATGTGTGGAACCCGCGGGACGCGATCGCCGCGCAGGGCCGCTTCATGTGCCACATGGCCGACCAGGCCCGCGCCGACGTGGCCTCCGGGCGGGCTTCCGGATCGGTCCTCGCGCTCGCGCTGGCCGGCTACAACGCCGGCTACGGCCGCGTCCAGCACTACCACGGCGTCCCGCCGTTCGCCGAAACCACCAACTACGTCGCGTCGATCACCGCGAGCGCACGCCTCTACGCCCAGCAGGAGCAGCCGTCATGACCCATCCGCTGACCGCGCAGGCGCTCGGCCTGCCGTCCCCGAAGCTGGTCTCCGCCGTCTTTCCGTTGCTGGCCGCCGGGCTGCTGATGTGGAAGCGGCGTCTGCCCCGGTTGGTCCCCTGGCTCGGCATCCTCGCGGGCACGACGCTCACCCGTGGATGGATCTACAAGGGCATCCACGGGCTGGTCGGCGGCGCGACCTGGGGGGTCAACCTGCTGACCCTTCACACCTTCGGCGGGGTCGTGCCTGGTCTCGTCGCACTCTGCGTGCTGATCTACTTCGCCTTGGAGATGGCCCCCGCGAGGCTCGTCACCCACCTGCGCGGCGTCCGTGACCCCCGCCAGCTCGTCACGGCGATGCGTGGGTCCGGCCGGCTGGGGGGTCGCGGCGAGCTGGCTGGCCGGCCGGAGAAGATCGGCGCGCTGGCGGCCGGGCTCGTGCTGCCCTCGATCGCCGCGACGATCCCCGGCATGATCGGCGTCGCCGCCGTCTCGATGATCAATGTTGTCAGTGGGCTGCTGGGCTGGGTGGTCGGTTTCCTGGTCGGCGGCGCCTGATGGCCGCCCCGTCCGTGATCGTCCAGGCGGAGGGTCGGTGATGACGCCGTCCACCCGTCCGCCGTCCGCGCCGGGTGACCTGGCCCGCCTGGCCCGGACGGGGCGGACGATCCAGGCGCTTGTCTGGCTGGACGCGGCCGCTGTGGTGGTCACCTCCGCCGGGACGATCTTCACTCTCGTCCGTCATCACGGCGCGTCGGTGATGGTGGCGGTGCCCTACTCGGCGGCGATCGACATCGCCCTGCTGGCGGGGCTGCTCGGCGACCGGGCGCTGGCCCGGCACGGCAAGCAGGTCTTCTGGGGGGTCGTCCTGCGCTGGGCCACCGGCCTGATGAGCCTGGCGCTGAACACCGCGCAGGCGATGGCCGAGGGCGACACCGGTGGCGCGGCGATCCACGCGGTGCCCCCGGTGCTGCTGGTCCTGTTGACCGAGGCGTCCGCGGCCTACGCCGTCGCGTTCGCCGACCTGGCCGCCGCGCCCGCGCCGGCGGCCGCCCCTGGACGGACCGCGCCCACGCCCCGTCCGTCCACGGACGATCAGGTGTCCCGGCGACCGGTACCGGACGGACGATCATCAGCTTCGCCCCTCCGCCCGTCCGTGGACGATCATGTTCGTCGTCCGTCCGCCACGGCTGCCCCGTCCACGGACGATCAGCGGGCTGGACGGACGGGCCGGCCGGTGGACGACGCGCCGGCCCTGCGGACGGTGGGCCGCCTGTCCGCTCCGGTCGAGCTGACCGAGCGGCAGCGTGAGCTCCTGGAGCCCATCCGCCCCTTCGCCCGCGCTCTCGCCCAGGACGGCAAGTCGATCACGCGGGACAACCTGGGCGCCCTCCTGCGCGGCAACGACATATCGGTGCCCAACGCCGACCTCGGGCCGATCGCCAAGGTGCTCTCCCGCGAGCCGCTGCCGACCCCGCGGGAGGTGACGGCGTGACCCTCTCGCCGGAGCGGGCCGGTCGGCGCCAGGAGCTGCGGGCCGCCCAGGCCCGGCTGCGCCAGGAAGCCCGCCGGGTCCGGTTCCACGCCCGGCTCGCGGCCGCGCCGACGCCGGCGCGGCGGGTCGCGGCGGCCAGCGACTACCTGCGGGCCGCGCTGGCCGAGCTCCCGCCCGCCCAGCGCGGGGCGCTGGCCGACGCGGCTGTCACCGCCCTGGTGACCGCTGTGGAGAACGCGCTCGCCGCGGAATGGGAGTCACGATGAGTGAAGCTCCACTCTCTCCTCTCCTGGAGGAGGAGGGCTGGGTCCCCACCGTCGTCGAGACGGTCCAAGACGCGCCCGCGCACCCGCGCGCGAGAGGCCATCGTAGCGCGCCCGGGCAGTGGAGGATCACCGCGCTCCTGGTCACCGACGGTGAGGGGCCGGATGAGGCGGGGGTCCTGCGCACGCTGCTGGCGCAGGCGCCGCCCAGCCCGCCGGAGGCACGCCGCTACGCCGCCCTCGGCGCCTGGTGCGCGCCGGACGCCCTCGGCTGGCGCCGGGCGGCGGGCTGGTGGGCGCGGGGGGTGGCGATCCCGGCCACCACCGTGCTGCACCTGCTCGTCTGGCTGCTGTTGGGGCTGCCGCTGAGCGGCGCGCACTGGCCGCCGCTGCGCGGCGCGGCGCCGCCGAGCCCCGCCGAGCTGATCCGCCTGGGTGAGCCCCGCGGCTGGCCGGGCCGTGCCTGGCTGACCGGCGGGCTGGTGGTGGTTCTCCCGCTCTACGGGCTGGTCGCCCTGGCCCAGCGGCCCCTGCGGCTGCTGCTCGCCGTGCCGCCCGTCCTCGCCGTCGCGTTCGCCGCCCACCTGCTCTGACCAGCCCGGAGACCCCCCATGGACCTGTTGATCATTCTCTATTTCGCGTGGGCGATCTACGACAGCTACCTGCGCGCGAAGACGAACGAGACCGCGTTGCGCGCCGGCGAGCCGGTGGTGTTCGACGGCGGCCGTAGCTACATCGGCTGGACCCTGGGCTCCTTCTTCGGTGTGCTGTTCGGCTCGATCGCCGAGGGGGCCGCGTTCGGCTGGCGCCGCGCGGGGGAGTCCATCGGCCGCCGTCGGGACGCCCCGCCCGCTCCCGGGCGCTCCTGGCGGGAGCGGCTGTGGCCCGCCGATCCGGAGCCGGCGGCCGCTGGCCGCCGCGCCGGCGGGCGGACCGCTCCGGACGGCGGCGCCGCCGCCCGTCCGGACGGCCCCGACCTGGAGACGGTCGACCCGGCCCGCTCGTCCACGGACGACGCCCCGTCCACGGACGATCATGAGCGGGCACGGCTGGACGATCACGACCTGGCTGACGCGGACGATCAGGACTTGGCTGACGCGGACGATCATGGCGGGTTGTCGGTGGACGGGAACCGCGCGAGCGAGGCTCCGCCCGACGCGGGCGGCGACGCTCGGTCTGGTCCGGACGGGCGCTCCGGCCCGGGTGAGGCGCCGCGTTACGGCGAGCCGGCCGGCGACGACGTGATCGACGTGACGCCTCGCTGCTGGGCGGATCTCGACGCCGAGCTGCGCGGCGCGGCCGTGCGCTGGGGTGCCCTGCTCTACCCGCGACGGCTGTGGACGGATCTCAGCGACCGCGAGCGGGCGAGCGCTGTCGCGAAGACCATCGATCAGGCCTACGGCGTGGCCATCAGCGTCGATGAGGTCCTGGCCACCCAGCGGGACGCCGACCGGCGGGCGGCCGAGGCTCCCCGGCTGGCGCTGACCGTCGCCGAGGGCGGCTGCGCCGAGTGCGCGGGTACCGGCCAGCGCCGCTGGCGCACCGATGACCTGTCCGGCACGGTCGACTGCCCGGCCTGCCGCGCCACCGGCCGGGCGGGCAACCCCGCGCCGGCGCCGGACCTGCGGGAGATCGAGGACGCGATCGACCGGTTCGGCCGGGCCCGCTTCGACGACGTCGAGCTCGAGATCGCCTGGGCCGGTGGCTGCACCTACAAGGTCGCCACCGGCATGCCCGGGACCAGCTGGCACCTTGCCGCCTGGTACTGCGGCAAGCCGCTGCTGCCCGGGTCGGTCTACTGCCCCGAGCACGTCGGCCACGACGACAACGCCGACTGGGGCGATCTCGGGGTCGTCATCGACGCCGACGGCGAGGACACGCCGGACCCGGAGGCCGCCCCCGCTCTCGCCGTCACCCCGGCCGCCCTGGTCAACGTCGCGGCGGCTCCCGCTGCGGCCGCCTCATCCGCCGCGCCGGCCTACGTGGCGCGGCCCCCTCTGCTCACGGTTCCACCCGGGACCGCGGCCGGCCTGGCCCGTCTGGAAGGAGCCCCCCGCCCGCCGGCACATCTCACTCTCGTCTCGCCCCGCCCGGGGGCGAGCGCGCACACAGGAGGACCAGCTATGTCAACTCCGACGGGAGAGACCACCAGGATCGGCCACGGCCGTACCTACTACGAAAGCCTGATCGCCCACCTGGAGGACGACGTCGTCAGCCAGGTCAATCTCTCGGAGTCCACGTTCCGCACCGCGGGGCTCGAGGATGACGCCGTCTTCGAGCGGATCGGGGCCCTCCGGGAGCACCTGGGCCAGGCCAAGGCCGACGCGGAGGCGATCCTCACGGCCCTCGCCGAGCACACCCGGCTGGAAGAGGCCGTGAACACCACCCAGGGCGCCGCCGAGCGCGACTTCTACAAGCGGAGCTAGCCCGTCTCGACGGCCCCCGTCGGGTCCGGGCCGCGCCTTTTCCCCCGGCCCGGACCCGCGCGGTGGCCGCCCAGACCCCCGACCCCAGCAGCAGGGAGGCCCGCGTGTCCACGACCACCAGCACCATCGCGACGGCGACCGCGTCGGAGGCGGCCGCCCGCGTGCAGCGGATCCTGCGCGCGCACCGCGCCGCGGACCTGCGCGGCGAACTGGCCGTCCTGGAAACCGACGCGACCGCCAACGCGGAGGTCATCCAGCGGCGGCGGGCCGAGCTGGCCGCGTTGGAGTCCCCCGCCACGCCGTCCGCCCTCGCGGAGCGGACCGCCGACCCCGCGCCGGTCGAGGGGGAGCAGCCCGCGGGTGAGACGGCGGCCGTGTGGGAGGGGGCGCCCGCGCTGGTCGGCGCGGTCCGCCAGCTCCGGCTGGGCCGGCAGGTCATCCCGGTCGGCGTGCTGGGGCTGTTGTGGTCGGCGGCGCGGATCGCGCAGATCAACCCGGGTGCTTCCGCCGCTTACCTGGCCGTCGCCGTGCTGGTCTGGTGGTGGAAGACCCGCCACAGCGTCGAGCGGGCCCGCCGGCGGGGCCACCGGACGGTGGTCACGATCTGCGCCGGGCTGTGGATGCTGGTGGCGACCACGACCGGCGTCGGCCCGTGGCAGACAGCGCTGCTGGTCATCGGCGGCTACGCCGGGGCCGCCCGGCACTGGCTGGCCGAGCGGATCCCCGTCCCGGGCGAGCCCGAACCGGTCGAGGAGCGTGCGCCCGAGCCGCCGCTCGAACTCGAGCTCCCGGACGCCGCCGCCCCGGTGCTGGAGACGATCCCCGAGCCGGAGATCGACCCGGTGGTGCTGCTGTGGGAGGCCCGGGTCGCCCACGAGCGGGGCCCCCTGGCCGGCGCCACGCTCGGGCCGCCGGAGCATCTGCCCCTCGGCGGCCTCCGCTACGTCATCAGCCTGATCCCGGGGGCGCAGACCTCCGAGTCCGCGCACGCCGCGCGGGGGCGGATCGCCTCGGCGCTGGAGCGCTCCAGCGCCGAGGTCTCCGTTCTCCCGCACCCCTCGGGCAGCGAAGCGCTGGCCGTGCTGCTGCTCACCGGCCGCAGCGACAACCTGCTCGCCCGCCCCACCCCCCACCCGGGCTGGGCGGCGGCCTGGAACCCGGTCAAGGGCACCGCCGCGATCGGGATCCACCCCGACGGTGACCTGGCCCGCTGGTCGGTGATTGTGCCGGACATCGGGCTGGTCGGCGGGACCGTGTTCGGGGACACCGGCAGCGGCAAGTCCGCGCTGCTGGCCTCGCTCGCCGCCGCCTACGCCCGCACCGGTGTCATCTCCGTGTGGGGCGGCGACCCGACCGGCGGGCAGGCGATCCCCGCGATCCTCAACCACTGCGCCTGGCCCGCCCGCGGCCTGGAGGCCATCCTCGACCAGCTCCGCGCGGCGGTCCGCGTCCTGCAGGTACGCACCATGCTCAACGGGCTGCGCCCCAACCCCGAGCGGCCCGGCGAGCGCGGCATCCCCCTGCACCTGCCGACCCGGGCCGAGCCCGGCATCGTCCTGTTCCTCGACGAACTCCACAAGATCACATTCACGCCGTGGCCGGGGAAGGCCGAAGCGGTACGGCTGCTGGGGACCCTGGCCCGGGAAGGCCGCAAGGCCGCGATCGCCCTCGTCGGCGCCGACCAGGGCCCGGGAGCTGACAACTTCGGCAACGACATGCTGCTGCGGACCAACATGTGGTCCTACAACGCCGTCGCCCTGCGGCTGTCGGACAAGGGCGCCAAGGACGTCATCGCCGGCCTGGAGGAGAACCCGGCCAAGCTCCCCGCGTTCTTCCCGGACGGCAGCCCGACCTACGGGCTGGGCTACCTGCGGGCCGCGACCCGCACCGCGCCGATGCGGACCTTCAACACCCCCGACCGTGGCGCGGACCTGTTCGCCGAGGCCGCCACCCACATGCCCGCCCTCGACCGGGTCGTCGAGAAGGCCGTCGCGCAATGGTGGGACCGGCGCGACGGCCTGAGCGCGCAGGCCGCGCAGGTCGTCGAGCTGGCGGAACTCGACCCCGAACTGCTCGACACCTACCTCGACGGCGACACCGAGATGGCGGCGGCCGTCGCCGCCTACCGCGCCCGCGCGGCCGCCGCCGCGCCACCCACACCGGCGCCGGCCGCGCCGGCCGAGCCGGCGGCCGCGCGGTCGGTGGCCTTCACGGTCCGCCCGGCGCCTCTGTTCGTCGTCCCCGACGAGCCGGCCACCCCGCCGGCCCCGGACGCCACAGCCGGCGACGACCTGTCGGTGGGGCAGGCCCGGCTCCTCCCGCTCATCCGGTCAGGGGTCAGCAGCCCCAAGGCCCTCATGGCCCGGACCGGGCTCAGCGAGTCCTACGTCCACAAACTCCTCGCCGCGCTGCGCGACGCCGGCCACATCACCAAACGCGGCCGCGGCGAATGGACCGCGGCATGACCCGGCCCGGGCAGCGTCGCGACGCCCTCCCGGCCCCGCTCCCCAAGGAGATCACGATGCCCCCGTCCCGCGCGGCCGCCGCCGCCCAGCGCCGGCGGGGTCCCACCCCGCCCGGCCCGCCTTCCCCCCGCCGGGCCGCGACGCCCGCCCCGGCCGAACAACCGGCCCACCACTCCCGGCCGCGGGTCATCGCCGGCGCGCTGTGGGCCGGGACCGCCCGCCGCTACGCCCTCGTCCTGCGCGGCGTCGGCCGGGGGGTGGTCCGCGAGCCGGCCGACCCACGCCGCGACCGCGAGGCCCTGCTGGCCGCGGCCGTCGCGGTTGTCGGCGCGGCTGTGGTGTGGCACGACAGCCTCGGCCCCCTCGGCCATGTGCTGGCGGTGCTGACGCTGACCGTGGTCGGGGCCGGCGCCTATCTGATCCCGGTCCTCGCGGCGGTGGTGTCCTGGCGGCGGGCCCGCCACCCCCGCCCGGCCCCGCCGGTCGCCCACCGCCTGCGCCGCGGCTGGGGCTGCGCCGTGCTCGGCGGGTGCGGGCTGGTGTTCCTGGCCGGCGGCGGAGGCTGGATCGGCGCCTCCCTCGCCACCCCCCTCGCCGCGATCAGCCCACCCGCCGCCGTGGCCGTCTCCCTGCTGCTCGTCGTCTGGGGAGTCCGGCTCATCACCAACATCCCGATCCGGCAGGTGCCCCAACGCGCGGCCGAGCTGCGCCGCGCAGCGGGCGGCGCGCCGATCCTGCGCACCATCGCCGGCCGCCCCGACAGCGACAACCCCGACACCGACAACCCGCCGGCCGACCCCGCGCCGCCCGCGAGCCCCCCTCCACCGGCCGCCCCCCGCGCCCACGCCGAACAGCCCGCACCCCCCGCGCCGGCGGCATCCCCGCCGCCGCCCACCGCCCCCACACCCCCCGGGCCGTCGGCCAATCCGCCCCGCTCCACCGCCAGCTACAGCCCGCCCATCGAGCGACTACGCCCGGCGGGCGACGCGGCGAACGCCGCCGCGGCCGCAGCCGACGCGGCGAAGGCCACCACGGCACTCAACGACCTGTTCGCCGCCTTCAAAATCAACGCGGCGGTCGCCGACCACATCCGCGGCCCGGCGGTCACCCGCTACGAGGTACGTCTGCAGCCCGGGGAGCGCGTCGAGAAAGTCACCCGTCTGCACAAGAACATCGCCATGGCCGTGAAGACGCCCAACATCACGGTCCTCAGCCCGATCCCCGGCAAGAGCGCGATCGGCATCGACATTCCCAACGAGACCCGTGACCTGGTCGCGCTCGGCGACGTCCTACGCGCCGCGGCCGCCCTCGCCGACCAGCACCCGCTACTCGTCGGGCTCGGGAAGGACATCGAAGGCGACTTCGTCCTGGCCAGCCTCGCCAAAATGCCCCACATCCTCATCGCCGGATCGACCGGCGCGGGGAAATCGACCTGCATCAACACCATCATCACCTCCATCCTCGCCCGCGCCACCCCCGACCAGGTACGGATGGTCCTCATCGACCCGAAGCGGGTCGAACTCTCCGCCTACGCCGGCGTCCCGCACCTGCTGACACCGATCATCACCGACCCGCGGCGGGCCGCCGCGGCCCTGAACTGGCTCGTCCGCGAGATGGAAACCCGCTACGGCGACCTCGCCGCCGCCGGTGTCCGCCACGTCGACGACTTCAACCGCGACCTTCGCGCCGGCCGGCTCACCACCCCGCCCGACGCCACCCGCCCGTGGGCGCCCTACCCCTACATCGTCGCGATCATCGACGAGCTCGCCGACCTGATGGCCGTCGCCAGCAGAGAGGTCGAGGACGCGATCTGCCGGCTCGCCGCGATGGCCCGCGCGGTCGGCATCCACCTGGTGCTCGCGACCCAACGCCCATCCGTCGACGTCGTCACCGGCCTGATCAAGGCGAACGTTCCCTCCCGGCTCGCGTTCGCCACCGCGTCGCTGGCCGACAGCCGCACCATCCTCGACGAACCCGGAGCGGAAAAGCTCATCGGCTTCGGCGACGCGCTGTTCAAGCCGATGGGCTCCCTCAACTCCCGCCGCGTCCAGGGCGCCTACGTCTCCGACGAGGAGATCACCGCTGTCGTCGACGACACCCGCCGCTGGGGCCCGACCGCCATCCACGACCTGACCAGCCCGCCCATGGCGGACGACCGCGAGCACGGCCAGCCGGCCCCAGCCAGCACCGACCTGCCCGCCGACCAGGTTCGCCTCGCCGCTGAGGTAGCCATCGCCGCCCAGTACGCATCCACGGCGCTGATCCAACGCAAGCTCCGCGTCTCCCACGCCCAGGCCGGCCAACTCCTCGACCGCCTCGCCGCGCTCGGCGTCATCAGCCAGGACGCCTCCCAGCGTGGCCGGCCCACCCTCCTTGGCCCCGACACCAGCGACGCCGAACTCGACGAACTGCTCACCCGCCAGCGCTAACCCGCCGCCCCGACCGTGACATCTGCCCAGACCCCACCACCGAACCGACAGGAGCACCCCTTGACCCCCGCCATCGACCGTCGGCCCGGCCGGCGCCGCCCAGCTGGCATCCTGGCCGCCGCCGCGGTCTCCCTCGCGCTGCTGGCCGGCTGCACGGCCCGCCAGCCCGCGGGCACGGGACCGGCCCCGGAGCCGGCGCCCGGCGTACCGGCGACCGTGACCGGCACCCTCGACCAGGTCGTCGGCACGCTGCTCGCCGCCCGGCCCGGTTCCCATGCGGCCGCCCGGGCGCCGCACGGCGGCGCGGCCGCCGCCCGCACCGTGTGGCTCGGCGCGGCCGGCGCCGCCGACGTCGAGATCTACCCGAACCCGGCCGCGCTCGCGCGGGCCGTCGACGCCTGGCACGCGCCCCCGGGCACCCTCGCCTGCCTGCAGACCGGCCCGACCAGCCCCGGCACCGGCGCGACCTGGTCGGTCGCCACCACCGACACGACCACCGCCGCGCTCGTCGACAGCGCCCTCATCCCGCTCGGCGACGGCGGCTTCCACCGCGACGACGACCGGCCCAACCCGCTGCTGTCCCTGCCCTCCTGACCGACCCGCCAGGCCTCACACCAAGCCGGAGACCGTCGACCACCACGAAAGACAGGCGACACATGCACACCACCGCGGCACTGACATTTTCCGCGACGGCCGTGACTCTCTTCGCCGCGCACACCGTCGCCGACCATGTGACCGGCCAGTCGGACTGGATGGCCGCGAACAAGGCGGCGGCCGGTCGGATCGGCTGGCGGGCGATCCTGGCCCACCTTGCCGCCTACCACCTCACCCTCTGCGCGGCCGTGACCGCCGTCGTGGCCGCGTTCCGGCTGCCCGCGACCGCCGCGGGCGCGGTGACAGCGCTGGCGGTCTCGGCGGTCACCCACGCCGCTCTGGACCGCCGCTGGCCTCTCATCGCAATCATGAGATGGACACGAACCTCGGCGTTCGCGGCGCTTCGGGTCCCCGTCACGGGGTCCGAGGCAGCCGGCTGGTACCCCGGACGCTACGCGGCCGACCAGGCGCTCCACACCGGCGCCCTGTGCCTCGCCGCCGCCGCGTTCGCGCTCCTGTAGTCGACACCGCGCACGCGGCCGGTCCCAGCCTCGGCGCCATCGGGACCGACAGCCGCGCCGCCCGCGCCCACATGCTGCCCACACCGCTCAGCCCCACCCGGCCCTCCCAGGCCGTCGGACAACGTACGGAGACTCTGATGACCCTCACCCTCGACCGCCGGCCCCCGACCATCAGCCCGGCCGGTGCCGGCCGGCTGACCGTCCCCGCCCATGTGATCGCCGCGTTGCTGGTCGACGCCCACGCGGCACTGGCCGAGCGGGGCCTGTGCCGGGAGGACTTCTGCGACGACGACACCGGGACGGTTGACCTGACCGGCGCGCTGCGCCTGGCCGCCGACCTGCATCCCCGCGACGAACCGGTCGACCCCTACCTGACCCGGGTCCTGGCCGCCGCCGAGGACACCCTCGCCCTCCACCTCGACGACGACGCGAGCTTCGACCCGGCCGTCGACGACCCGGGCGAGGCCCTCACCGGCTGGACCGACCAGACCGACCGGACCGTCACCGACGTCCTCGCCCTGATCGACCGGTCCATCCGCACCCTCGCCACCACCGCCAGCTGACCCAGCCGACTGGTTCCCGGCCGCACGCCGCCAGCACGCACCACCGGGAACCGGCGCCCATCCCGCCAGCCGCACCGCGAAGGAGAACTGTCATGCCCCCCCACCGCCGCCCCGCCGGGCCCGCACTGACCGACACCGAGCAGCTGCTCGCCGAACGACTCGTGGAGCTGGTCCACCTGACCGGCCGCATCCTGCTCACCGGCCTCCAGCAGGACCAGAACCTGTTCTACATCGGCGACAAGGCCCGCCAGCTCGCGTTCCTCGCCGACCGGCTCGCCGGCGACGCCACCCGCGCCCACCGCGCGGCCGAACTCCCCCCGACCATCCGGAACGCGATCCCACCGGTTCGGATGCGGCTGGTCGCAGCCCACGTCGCCCGCCTGGCCCAGATCCACCCCGCCGGCCCACTGCTGTTCCCGAAGGCGGCCGGCCGGTGAGCCGGCCCATGCCCGTGCACCGGGTCGCCATCGTTCTCATCGCCGACGCCCCCGGCATCGACGCGCACGACGCCGCCCACCGGCTCACCCGCGCGATCAGCGACCAGATCGGCGCGCAGCTGCCCTCCCCGACCCGGGGCGGCGCGCTGCCCCCGATCGACGTCCGCGACGTCATCGAGGTCGGCGCGGCGGTCCGCAACGGTCTCCTGGCCCTCCGTCCAACCGGTCGGGAGACCGGCCGGTGACCGCCCCATCAGACCGGCCCTCCCGTGCTGGCCGCGGCCACGCCGGAGCTGAGGTGGACCAGGTGGAGATCGTCTCCTTCGGCTATGACCACGGCGGCCCGCCGGCGGCGACCGTCGTCCTCGACCTGCGCGGACATACCTTCCCGCCCGGCCTGCCGCGCGACGTCACGGACGTGGGCAGCAGCGCGGCCGAACGGGCCGTCATGAACGGCCCCGGCGGCCTGTGGCAGTTGACCAGGGCCATCGCTGATGTGGTCTGGTCCTATCTGGAACCCCCGCGGGTCGGGCCGGTGCGGATCGCTCTCGGCTGCGGGGACGGACAGCGCCTCGCTCCGATCACCGCGCGCACCCTCGGCCGGCAACTCGACTGGGCGCCGAGCATGACCGTCACCGTGACTCACCGCGACCTCGCCGACCCAGGTCAGCCGGGGGCGGGGAGGCAACGGTGAGCCGCTACCGCCGCCGTCCGCGCCCTGGCGTCGGAGGCCGGACGGTGAGCCACCTCTGCCACGCCGAAGCCTGCACCGCTGTCGTTTCTCCGAAGCGGCTGATGTGTCCCCGTCACTGGCGGATGGTTCCGCGTCATCTCCAGTCGGCCGTGTGGGCGAACTACCGGCCCGGTCAGGAAATCGACAAGAACCCGTCGTCGGATTACCTCACCGCGCATCTGCGTGCGGTGAACGCGGTCGCGGTTGCCGAGGGGCGCAAGGCGCCGTACCCCGGCGTTGAGGAGGCCGCCCGGTGAGCGCGCCCACGTCCGGAGACCGGGCCGAGGTCGACCGGGACGCCCGGCTGGCCGAGATCCGCGCCGCGCACGCCGCGCAGTCCTGGGAGTACGTCCGCGACCTGCTGGCCGAGGTCGACCGGCTCCGCGCCGAGCTGGCCGCCGCCCGACGGCCGGCCCCGTTCCGCCGCGGCGTCGACGAGCTCACCGACACCGAGTTGGACGAGGCGAGGGCCGCCGCATCCGCCGACGTGTACGGGCCGGGCGACTTCGGTGTCAGCCGGTCGCCGGAAGCCCGCGGCGAGGCCCGGCGGCTCTACGACCTGCTCTCCGCCCGCCTTCGCCTCGACGGGCCCGAGGCCGGTGAGACCCGATGAACGCCCCCACGCCCAGCGCCGGCCACCAGCCCGGCGACGTTGTGCGCTACGACGGCAACCCCCACGGGCCGCTCATGACCGACCTCGCCCGGACCGGCCGAGTCGGCTACATCGACCGGCGCGGCCCTTGGGGCAACCCCTGGAAGACCGGGCGGACCGCCGGCGTCTGCGCGATCACCCACGACGAAGCCGTCGCCGAACACCGCCGATGGCTCACAGGGGACTGGCCGGACGTCCATCGGGTCTCTGACGGACGGGAGGTCGCCCGCACGCGGGTCCTCGCGCACGTCGGCGACCTACGCGGCAAGGTCCTCGCCTGCTGGTGCACACCGAACCCTTGCCACGGCCACACCCTGGCCGAACTCGCACGGCAGGCCAGCCGATGAGCGGCGACGGACCCGACCTCGGCTTCCTGCACCTTGCCGACCTCGCCGCGCTCGGCGGCGGCAAGCCGATCGCCAAACGCATCAGCGAGATGCCCCGCCACGAGCTGGAGCAGGCACTGTTCTCCGCCCTGTTCCTGTTCGGCGAGATCGGCGGCGGCGTGCACCGCTGCGCGCACGTGTTTCGACGCCTCCAGGAAGGCGCGCCCATCGACGAGATCCCCGAGCTTCGCCAGGAGCAACCGGCGTGAGCTCAGACGACGAGGCAGAGGACCCGGCCGCGCTCGCCGGCCGGGAACTCCTCGCCCACTTGGACGCCCGCGACTACGCCGCCGTCCTCGAACGCCGCGTGGAGCGGCTCGCGCTTTGGGACCCGGCCCCCGCCGCGCTGTTCGACCCGCCCCCACCACCGGCCGGCCGCCCGCCGGCACCCACCGCCTGGAGCACCCGATGAAGATCCGCCTACACGGCACCCCCGACGAATGCGCCACCGCGACCCGCGCGATCACCACTGTGCTGCCCGTCCTCGCCGTCTCCGACCCCTACCCCGACCGCGGCGCCTCCCTGCTGGTCCGCGTCTACCTCGAGACCCGCATGCCCACCGACAGCCCGCCCGCCTCACCGGCGCCGGGCGCGGGGCGGGGCCGGCGGGCGCTGCCGGGCGGTGACCGGTGAGCGGGCCGACGACGATCGAGTGGACCGGCGCGACCTGGAACCCGGTCACCGGCTGCACGAAGATCTCCGCCGGCTGCGACCACTGCTACGCCGAGACGATCGCCCGCCGGTTCGCCGGCGGGCCGGCGTTCCCGGACGGCTTCGCCGTCACCCTCCACCCCGACCGGCTCACCGCGCCGCTGCGCCGGAAGGCGCCGACGACGTACTTCGTCGACAGCATGGGCGACCTGTTCCACGACCAGGTCCCCAACGAGTTCCTCATCCGGGTGTTCACGGTCATGGCCGCCACACCGTGGCATACCTACCAGATCCTCACCAAACGGCCCGGCCGGATGCGGGCGTTCCTCGCCGACGAGTGCCGCTGCGGCGCGGGGCACGCTCCCGGTATCCATCTGCGGTCGGCCATGGCGTGGGCCGCCTCCACCGCCAACCCGGACCGGATCGACGGCACCGACGAACATCAGGTCTATGACGCGGCCGGCTGGCCGCTGCCGAACGTGTGGATCGGTTCCAGCGCCGAAAACCAGCACTGGGCCGACATCCGCATCCCCGCCCTGCTCGACACCCCGGCCACGTGCCGGTTCGTCTCGGCTGAGCCGCTGCTCGGCTCGATCGACCTCACCCAGGCCGCCGGACCCGGCCGCGTCGGGCTGGCCGGTCTCGACTGGGTCATCGTCGGCGGCGAGTCCGGCCCCGGCGCCCGCCCGGTCGAACTGGACTGGATCCGGAGCATCCGCGACCAGTGCGTCCGCGCCGGCCTCCCCGTGTTCGTCAAACAGCTCGGCCGCCGCTGGGCCACCGCCACAGGCACAGCCACCGGCAAGGGCGGCGACCCGGCCACCTGGCCCGCTGATCTCCGCGTCCGCCAGATGCCCATGACCACCGCCGAGCTCGCCGCCCGGCAGAAAGCGGTCATGGTCGACCCGGCGACCGGCCAGACCAGCATCACCGTCAACGGCCAGGCCGTCGTCGCCGAACCCCTCGGTCACGGCGAACCCACCGGCGTCGTGCTCTGGACCCACGCCCTGCACGACACCGACGCCGCTCGCTTCGCCTACGCCTACGCCTACGCCACCCACCCCACCGCCGGCTGGCTCCAGCCGATCGACCTACCCACCACCGACCAGGTCACCCGCGGCTGGGCGGGCTGGCGCGCTCCCACCGGGCGGGAACGTGAGCTCCTCGACTCCGACGAGCCGGTCTGGGACGTTACCGACCATCCCGAACCCGGCTACCGCCCGGCCGTTCTGGTCGACCTGCCATGACCGCGGCCGAACTCACGCCCGCCGAACGCGGCGTCTACGACCGGGTGCTCGCCGGCGACACGGTGGTGGTCCGCCTGCCGGGCCACTACCGGCCCTACCCGCCGCTGCTGGCCGCGTTCCGCGCGGCCAGCCGGCTCACGATCGTCGACCGGCGTAGCGCCTGGGGGAACCCTTGGTGCGAAGGAGTCCACGGGGGGCGCGACCAGGTCGTGGCCATGCACCGGACTTGGCTGGACAGTCAACCCGGCTGGGACGACGCCTACCAGCTGTGGAACACCGAACGCTGGGCCTCCCGCGCCTGGGTCCTCAGCCACGTCCATGAACTCCGCGGCCAGGCCCTCGCCTGCCACTGCACCCCGCGCTCCTGCCACGGCGACACCCTCGCCCGCCTGGCGGCCGGCCGATGACCGCCGTCGTGGCCAACCCCGCCGAAACCGCGCCGCGCGACGCCCGGCGGGGAGCGGAGGCCGTATGAGCGTCCGCGCGATGACCTGGGTGTGGGAGCACTCGCCGACCGGCGGCAACGAGCGCCTGGTCCTGCTCGCGATCGCCGACACCGCCGACGACAACGGCGCCAACGCCTGGCCCTCCATCGCCACGCTCGCCCGCAAGACCCGCCTCGCGCCCCGCACCGTCCAACGCGTCATCGGCCGCCTCCGCGACGACGGCCAGCTCTACGTCGAACCTTCCGCCGGCCGCGGCGGATCGAACATCTACACGATCATCACCGACCCTCCGCCGCCCGCGCCGCCGGCGCCCACGCCGGCATCGGGCGGCCCCGACCCCCGGCAATCTGACGGGGGTGACAGAACGCCACCCCCGTCACAGCCGTGTCACCCCACCCCTGACACAGCTGCGTCACCCCACCCCCGTCACAGCTGTGACACCCGAACGTCCTTGAACGTCCTTGAACCTCCTCCACCTCCCGCGCGCGGCGACCAGGCCCCGGCCGACAGCCCGCCGACGGCCCCCGTCGGCGGAGGAGGCTACAACGGTGATCACAACGATGATCCGGGCCCGGACGATCGGCCCGGCGACGGTTCGCCCGGTCGGGAACTGCTCGCTGCCCTGACCCCGCCCTGGACCCTGACCCGCCGGCAGATCACCCGCCTCGCTCCCGCCGCCGGCGCGGCCCTCGCCGCCGGCTGGCCAGCCCCCGCGTTGCGCAGCCAGCTCACCGCCAACCCCGACGGCGTCCGCTCGCCCTACGCCGTCATTCGCGCCCGCCTCGCCGACCTCCCCGACCCACCCGCCGGCGGCCCCAGCCCCCGCCCGTCCTGGTGCGGCCACTGCGACCAGACCAGCCGCCTGATCGACCTCGACGACGGCCGCGCCGCCCGCTGCCCCACCTGCCACCCCCAACCGAACGCCACCCCGACCCGAGGTGCCCCATGCCCGACCCCGACCCGCCCGACGTCTGCGCCGCCCGCCGCGAACTCCTCGCCCGCGAGCTCGCCGCCGCCACCCCACTCCGCCGACTTGCCCCACCCCGACCCCGCCGGCCCGCGCCACCACGCCGCGGCCGGCCCGACCGGCCGCCCATCCCGGCGCCGCCCGACGTCGTCGTCCACATCCGCCGCACCCCGACCGGACTCGCCATCTCCACCCCCGACACCCCAGCCATCACCGTCCGCGACCGCAGCACCCTCGCCGCCGCCATTCTCCGACTGATCCACTGACCCACCCCGCTCCGGCGACACGCCGCCAAGCCACCCCGCCGGAGCGCGGCCCCACCAGCCACCAGCCCAGCAAGGAGCCCGTGATGCCCCGCCGCCCGTCCACGGTCCCCACCCGCATCGCCGCCGCCGAGTCCCGGCCGCGCCCTGACCCGTTGCTCACGATCGCCGAGGTCTGCGCGGAGCTCCGGATACCCCGGTCGACCTTCTACGACTGGCGGACGAAAGGCCTGGCGCCGAAGTGCATCACGCTGCCATCGCGCCAGGTCCGGATCGAGCGCTCCGAGCTCGAGGCGTGGAAGTCCGCCCGCCGTGATGTGGCCTGATGGCCGACAGGCCCGCCAACCGTCGGACCGTCAGCTACGACGTCCGACTCTGGAAGACCCGGGCGACCAAGCGGGCCAGGCACACCTCGTACCGCGTCCGCTGGTCGGTCGCCGGCGAGGAACGCGGCGAATCGTTCACCACGTCCGGCCTCGCCTCCTCGTTCCGCTCCAAGCTGGTCACCGCGACGCGCGAAGGCGTCGCCTTCGACGTCGTGACCGGCTGGCCGGTCACCATGGACGCCGAGTACGCCAAGAAGCACGCCGACCGGCTCCAGCCGGCGGAGCCCGTGGTGACCTGGTATTCGCATGCCGTCGAGTTCGTCGACGCCGTCTGGCCGACGGCCGCGCCCGGGCACCGCAAGAACATCGCGGAGGCCCTCGCGCACGTCACGCCGGCCTTCTTCCGGCCGGACGCGATGAATCAGCCGGACGCGCGGCTGGTGCGCCGGGCGCTCTACTACTGGTCGTTCGACGCCAGGAACCGGATGCCGGCCAAGGCCGGCCGGGGGAGAGCCTCGGCGCCGCCGGTGCCGCCCGAGGACCTCGCCAGAACGGTGGCCTGGCTCGAGGCCAGTACCGTGCCCTTGGCCGAGCTCGGCGAGACGGAGAACGAACTGGTGCGCCGGGCGCTCGACCTCCTGGGTAAGAAGGTCGACGGCCGGCCGGCGGCGCCCTCGACGACCGCCTGGAAACGATCGGCGTTCTACTCGTGCATCGAGTACGCGATCGAACGCAAGCGGCTCACCCACAACCCGGTCGGGCAGGTCAAGCGCAGGGCGGTCCGCCAGACCGGCGGCGTGGTCGACCGCCGGGTCGTCGTCAACCACGACCAGGCCCAGGCGCTGCTGGCCGCCGTCGCCGATCAGGGTCCGATGGGTAAGCGGCTCGTCGCGTTCTTCGGCTGCATCTACTACTCGGCCCTGCGGCCGGAGGAGACGAACGACCTCGGCGAGGACGATGTCGACCTGCCCGAGTCCGACGACGACTGGGGCTGGTTCACCCTTGCCGGGGCGAATCCCGAGACCGGCAGCCGGTGGACCGACTCGGGGGAGCGGGAGGCCCGGGAGCTGAAGCACCGCGCGGATGGGGAGACCCGGCGGGTGCCGATACCGCCTCCGCTGGTGGCCTTGCTCCGTAGGCATCTGGCCGAGTACCCGTCCGCCGGTGGCGGGAAGATCTTCACCTCGCCGCGCGGTGGCCCGGTCCGGAGCAACACCTACGGCCGTGTCTGGCGGGCGGCCCGAGAGGCGGCGCTGTCGCCGGCGCAGGTCGCCTCTCCGCTCGCGGCCACGCCCTACGACCTCCGCCACGCCTGCGTGTCGACGTGGCTCAACGGCATGGTCCAGGGCACCCAGGTCGCCGAGTGGGCCGGCCACTCCGTTGCCGTGCTGTACCGGGTCTACGCGAAGTGCATCGACGGGGACGTCGACACCCAGCTCCGCCGGATTGAGGCCGCCCTGGGGATCACCCGTCCGGACGCCACCATCGCGGACCCGCCCGGGTCCGTGCCGAGCATGGTCCGTGAACCGTCGGACGCGGCGCCGCCGAACCGGACGCCACCGGACATCACCGGAACGGGTAGTTGATCCGCTACGTGCCCTGTGACCTCGGGCAATACGGAAAAACGCGTGGCCGGGGGAGGGGTGCGGGAGGGGGGATTTGAACCCCCACGCCCGAAGGCGGCAGATCCTAAGTCTGCTGCGTCTGCCATTCCGCCACTCCCGCCTGGCACCAGGGTATCGATCGTGGCAAGGCCGGCCGCGGCGCCCTCGCCGGGCGGCGGGGGCCGGCCCGGCGAGGGCGCGAGCGGTGCGGGCGGACGTCGCCCCGGGCGTTCAGGCTTCGGCCAGGCCGAGGTCGCGGATGACCTTGGCGACGTGGCCGGTGGCCTTGACGTTGTAGAGGGCCTTCTCGATCGTGCCGTCGGCGGCGATGACGAACGTGGAGCGGATGACGCCCATCGTCTTCTTGCCGTACATCGTCTTCTCGCCGTAGGCGGCATAGGCGCCCAGCACTGCCCGGTCCGGGTCGGACAGCAGCGGGAAGGTCAGGCCCTGCGCGTCGCGGAACTTGACCAGCTTCGCCGGCTTGTCGGGGGAGATGCCCAGGACGTCGATCCCGGCGTCGTTCAGCTGGGCCAGGCTGTCGCGGAAGTCGCAGGCCTGCTTGGTGCAGCCGGGGGTGGACGCGGCCGGGTAGAAGTAGACGATCACTCGGCGGCCGCGGTAGGACGCGAGCGACACGTCCTTGCCGTCGGCGTCGGGGAGGGTGAAGTCGGGCGCCGGGTCACCCGGCGACAGGCGGGCGGCGGACGGCGCGGACGGGGCGTCAGACATGGTCCGAAAGCTAGCCCGACCCGTCGAAGGCGGCAAACCCGCCGCGCGGCGACGGCACGGACACGAGAACGGCCGGGCCCGAGGCCCGCCCACAAGGGGCGAGCCCGGACCCGGCCATGCGTCACCCGAGCCAGGAGACGGCGGCCGTCAGGACGTCGGCTTCGCGGCCGGAGCGGAGCCGGACGGTGCCGCAGGGGAGGCCGAGCCGGCGGGAGCGGCCGGGGACGCCGAGGCCGAGGCCCCGGTGGCCGGGCCGGCGGTGGCGGCGGCCGCGTTGACCGCGGCCGTGATGCCCTCCGGGGTCAGGCTCGCGTTCGGGATCTGCTTGCCGTTCAGGAAGACGGTCGGGGTCGCGGTGACGCCGCGCTTGGAGGCGTCGTCGGTGACCTTGCTGGCGTAGCCGGTGTAGGTGCTGTCGTTGACCGCGTTGGTGAACGTGGTGCTGCTGATCCCGACCTTGGACGCCAGGCTGATCAGCGTCTTGTTCTGGAAGCCGCCGGTGTTCTCCGGCGGCTGGTTGGCGTAGAGCGTGTCGTGGTAGGCCTTGAACTTCCCGGCCTGGGCGGCGGCCGCGGCCGCGTTGGCCGCGCGGACCGACTCGGGGCCGAGGAACGCCATCATGTGGTAGGTCGCCTGGACCTTGCCGGAGTCGATCAGCTGGTTGATCGTGGCTCCGCTCTGGGACTCCAGCTCACCGCAGATCGGGCACTGGAAGTCCTCGTAGAAGTCCATCTTGACCGGGGCGTTCGCCTTGCCCACGACGATGCCGTTGTCGATGCCGGTGGCCGTGGCCGGGAGGACGACCTTCTTCCCGCCCGACTGGTTGGAGATCACCACTACGCTGATCACGGCGACCAGCACGATGATCAGGCTGAACACGGAGAGGATGATGATGCGGCGCTGCCGCAGCTCCTTCTTCCGGGCCGCTTCGCGGGCGGCCGCCGCCTTCTCCCGCCGGTCGGCCGCGCGGGTCTTGCTGGACGCACTCATCAACTCTCCTGTGGATCAAGCCAACGGTCGACCGTGAGATAGGCGCGGGGCCATCGCGCGAGCGCGAGGCTCGCGACGACCAGCGCACTGTCCCTGATGATCTCCGAGGTGTAGTGGGTCGGTGCCCCGGACTGGAGGTCGCCACCGCTCGAGAAACAGCCGCACTCGATCCGCAGCCCCCTCGCCGCCGCCGAGATGATCGCGCCCAGATACACCGCGACGAGGACGGAGGAGAGCAGCGCACCGGCGCGGACCGCGAGCCCGAGCAGGAGCAGGATCCCGAGCGCGAGCTCCACGAACGGCGTGGCGTACGCCACCGGATGCACCAGCGATTCTGGCAGAATCCGGAAGGCCCGGACCGACCGGACCATCGACTGGGGGTCGTCGACCTTCAGCGCGCCCGCCACGATCCACACCCCGGCGAGGCCGAAGCGCAGGATCGTCGCGACGATCTCGGGCGCCCGCCGTAGGGCGCCGCTGGCGGGCGCCGACCGTGCCGCGTCGTCGTCGTCGACGTGGCGGTCGACCGCCTTCACCTCGGTCATGCTCACTGCTTCCTGTCGTCGTTCCTGCGTCGTTCCTGTCATCGTCGACCGGCCCGCCCCGGCGCCCGGAGCGGGCGGGCGGAGCACGGCGACGTGCAGCATCGTGCACGATGCAACCACTTGCCGCCCGCATACCACCAGAGGTGAGCGTCCGTCAGTCGCCCACGTCGGGCAACCTGTCCGGTCGTCGAGTCACCCAACGAACCCGAACCCGGGGACGGTTCCACCCACCGCCGTCGGGCGTCCCCGGCCGGAGGTGATACTCGTTGCGCCGGGAGGCGTGTGGCCTCGCGCTCAGGTAACCGTTCTGGCACGATTCGAAGTAGGACCCCGGCCCGCGCCTTCGCCGCGCGCTCGTGGGTCTCGCGGGCAGCCGGGCGTCGCGCGGCTCGCGGGGGACGGCCCGCCAGCCCGACGGGAGCCGCGCACCGGCGACCGGCGACCGGCGGACCACGACGTGGAGGGACGACACCGGTGCCGCAGGATCCGGCCGTGATAGCGCGGCAGATCGAACAGACTCGCGCCGAGCTGGCCGAGACCGTGGACCAGATCGCCACGATGGTCAGTCCCAAGCGGGTGGCCGAACGGGCGTCCGTCCAGATCAAGGACAAGGTGACCGAACTGCGCTCGCGGGTCGTCCCCGACCGGGCCCGCCTCGGCGCCGGCGCCGAGGCGCCGGGGGGCATCGCGGACGGCGGCGGGGCATCTCATCTGGTGACCGGCGGCCCGGGCTCCGACGTGGTCGTGCGCCGCTCGGTGCGCTGGGACCGGGTCGGCGTCGCCCTCGGGACGACGATGCTGGTGGTGGGCATGGGACGGCGTCGCCGCCAGCGCCGGCGCGCGTCCTGACCGGGCCCGAGCCCGGCGTCCCGGCCGAGCCCGGCGTCCCGGCCGAGCTCGGCGCGCGGGCCGGCGCCCAGAGCGGTGGCCGGCGCGGTGGCCAGACGGGCGGTCCGGAGCCCGGGCCGGTGCCCGTGGTCGGCGAGATCGCCGTTCCGGCGCTGGTCAGCGGGACCATCCCGGCCGGGCGGCTGTTCCTGCTGCGCCACGGCGAGACCGAATGGAGCCGCTCCGGGCGACACACCGGCGTCACCGACGTGCCGCTGACGCCCGCGGGGGAGCGGCGCGCGGCCGCCCTGGCCGACACGCTGGGCCGACGGCCGTTCGCGCTGGTCGCGACGTCGCCGCGCACCCGGGCCCGGCGCACCGCCGACCTGGCCGGCCTGCGCGCCGGTGGCCCGGTCGGCTCGGGTGGCCCGGTCGGGTCAGGTGGCCTGGATGGGTCAGGTGGCCTGGACGGGTCGGGTGGCCTGGATGGGTCAGGTGGCCTGGAGGGGCCCGGTGGGTCGGGTAGCCCGGATGGGCCGGGCGTGCCGCTGGAGCGCCGTGAGGTGTGGCCGGAGCTGGCCGAATGGGACTACGGCGACTTCGAGGGCCGCACCAGCGCGGAGATCCACCGCGAGATACCGGGCTGGACGGTCTGGACCGGCCCGGTGCCGGGCGGGGAGAAGGCGTCCGAAATCGGCGCGCGCGCCGACGGCGTGATCGCCCGGGCGCTGCCCGCGCTGGCGGTGGGAGACGTCATCCTGGTCGGGCACGGTCACATGCTGCGGGTTCTCATCGCCCGGTGGCTCCGGTTGCCGCCCGAGGCCGGCAGCTTCTTCACCCTGGAGCCGGCGGCCGTCACGGAACTCGGCCACGAGCACGACTACCGCTGCGTCCGCCAGCTCAACGCCTGAGACAACGCCTGACGGCCCGGGAGAGCGCCTAGAGCTCGCCGCGCCGCCGCAGCGCTGCCAGCGCCGCCAGCCCTGGCAGGATCGGCAACCAGTAGGTGATGATCCGATAGACCAGCACCGCCGCCAGCATCGCGCTGGCGCCGCCGCCGGCCGCCGACAGGCCGATGGCCAGCGCCGGCTCGAGCGCGCCGACGTTGCCAGCGGTCGGGGCGACACCGGCGACCGCCGCGCCGACCAGGAACACCGCCGCGATGGTCATGAACGGCACGTGCCCGTCGAACGCCCGCACCGTAGACCACAGCGCCACCACGCTCGCCACCTTGGTCGCGAGCGCGGACGCGGCCAGCAGGCCGGCCCGGCGGGGCGAGTGGACCAGCGCGCCCAGGTGGGAGCGTGCCGCCCTCGCGGCCGGTGCCAGCGCGGCCCGGGAGCGCGGGTGCAGTATCGCGACCACCACGACGGCCGCGATGCCCATCCCGGCGTAGAACCAGACCTGCCCGAACGACGGGACGCCCATCGAGGTCGTGTCGGTGGTCCCGGTCGAGCCCAGCGCGGCGATGAGCGCGAGGCACACCCCATGGGCCAGCAGGCACGAAGCCCGGCTCACGCCGACCGACGTCACCCCGGCCGTCTTGCTCAGGCCGCGTTTGTGCAGGTAGCGGACGTTGACCGCGAATGCGCCGATCCCGGCGGGCAGGATCCGGTTGGCGGCTGAGGCGGCCAACTGGCTGGCCGTCAGCGAGCCGAGTGATGCCCGCGTCCCAGCCGCCGCCTTCAGGTTCAGCCCGGTCGCGGCGTAGTAGGTCCCCGCGCCGGCCGCGCAGACCACCAACCAGGGCCAGCGGGGCGCGGGGACCTCCGACAGTTCGGTGACGATGTCCGAGCGCAGCCGGGTCGCGAGCAGGGCGACGAGGACCGCCCCGGCCAGCCCGAGAACGATGGGCAGGCGCCGGCGCCACCGGCTGTCCGAGCGCCCGGCGGGCTCCGTGCCGACGGGCGCGGTGAGCGCATCCGTGGCCGACGCCGCGGTCGGGCTGGCGGCCATCGCCTCGCCGCCGCCGACGGCGGTGCCGCCGGTGACCGCTGTGCCGCCGGTGACCGCTGTGCCGGCAGTTGTGCCGCCGCCCGGGGCGGCGAGACCGGCCAGGGCGCGGCCGGGGAGAACGTCGTCGGTGATGACATCACCGAACAGGGTGTGCAGGCGCGCTGACAGTCCGCGCCCGATCCGGCCCCGCGCACCACCCAGCGGGGCCGGGAGCGGGCCGAGCGGCACTGGCAGCGCCGATGCCGGCGTTCCGTCCACGCCGACTACGCTGGACGCATCGTCGATTACGACTCGTGGCGTCATGATGCTAAGCGTAGAGGGCCTGAATCAACCGTCCATGACGGACGGCCGATCTGTGGATAAGGGTCGCGCTCGCGGAAAGCGCCGGAACAGTGGGCATCTGGGTGATGTATGACACCCTCTCGGACGAGCACGCGCGGAACAGGATGGCACCCCTCGACGGTTGAGTTGACCGGGACCACGGGCCTGCGCGCCCCCGGAAAGGCGAACCTGACTGTCTCACACGACGAGGCCGCCACCGGGCCGCGTTCCTGTGAGGTTGGCTCACCTGTGCTCGCCCGGCCATCTGCCCGACGCGAGCGGCGTGGGTGGCCCTCGCCCGAGCCGGGCACATGATCCCGGATTCTAGCGGAGCGCCCGGTGCTGCCCGACCGTCGGGGCCGCGGTGACTACGGCGGTCCGGACGCCTCGGGCGAACCAAGCTCGAACCAGACCCGCTTGCCACCCGAGCCGGTCGGGTCGTCCTCGACCCCCCACTGACTGGCCAGCGCGGCCACGAGGTGCATGCCCCGCCCGGACTCGTCGTCGTCGGTGGCCGGACGCAGCACCGGCCGTCCCGTGTGCGCGTCGCCGACCGAGACCCGGACCAGGTCACCCTGGACACGCAAGGACAGCTCGAGCGCGCCGCCGGGCGGCGTCACCCGGGCCGCGTTCGTCACTGTCTCGCTGGCCAGCAGGCGAACGATCTCGGCGTCGTCGCCCCGATCCCAGGCGGCGAGGACCTCGGTCAGCAGACGCCGGGCTCGCCCCGGAGCCCGGCTGTCGGCGGGCAGGTCGAACCGCGCGCTCAGTGGAGTCGTCGTGACCTCACTCACCGGGCTTCGCTCACCACGGTCCGCTCACCACGGTCCGCTCACCGGCACGGCTGATGTTCCTCCCGTCCCGCGCGGCGGGCCCCGGGCGGCCGGTCACCCGTCGCGGGCCGGCACGCCGCGCCTGACCGCGGCCAGCTCAGGGACGGGCTGGGCGCGGGTGTGGACCGTCGCGCGCCGGGAGCCTCCCGGCGCCGCGTACGTCCCACCGGATCGATGCGCTCAAACCTCGCGTACGTCCCGACCCGCCTGGTGCGGCCGCCCCGAGTGCCTGCTCGGAGCGGTCCGCCCGGTCAGATGACGTCGATGGTGTCGAGGATCCGTCGGTAGTCGTCGAGCGAGACGTCGTCCGGCGCCGGTTCCCGCCCGGCCGCTCCGACCGGCTCGCCGCCGTCCCGGGCGACGGCGGGCGGCGCCGTCGCGCCCTGCTCGCGGCCGGGGGCGTCGCCCGCGCGGTCCGGACCCAGACGCTCCAGAGCCGGGCGGTCCCAGTCCGCCCGCTCGCCGGCCGGACGACGGGACGGGAGCAGCGAGCCGTTCACGCGTTCACGGGACGTCCAGGCCCCCGCCGGCGGCTCGGGCGGTGTCGCGGTCGGCTCGGGCCGCCGCGGCCGGGGCTCACGGCGGGGCGGGTCCAGGAAGGAGCGCGGCTGACGAGGCGGCAGGTTGGTCGGGCCGGAGATGTCGGGAACGCCGCGCGCGCTCGGGAGCCGGGGAAAGTCGCCCGGCTCGTAGTCTTCCGGCCCGGGCATCGGTCCGGAGCCCATCGGCTGGGCCGGGGGCCGCGACGGCCCGCCCGGCAGCGCGGGACCGCCGGGAACCGCGCCGCCGGGAACGGAGTTGGTGGAAACCGAGCCGGTGGGAAACGCCCCACCGGGGACCAGGCCGCCCGAGGCAGGGCCGCGCGAGGCAGGGCCGCCCGCGAGCGGGCCGCCGGGCAGCGGCCCACCAGGGACCGGACGGACGGAAGCCGGACCGCCGCGGCCGGCGTCGCCCGGCCCCGGGCGAGCCGTCGGATCCACGCCGTACGGCACCGGCCGCGCCGGGAGCGGGCGGGCGTCGCCGAAGGACGGCGCGGAGTAGGGCGGCGGCGAAACAGCGGGGCCGCCGGGGCCCCGGCTGGGCAACGGGCCCGGCGGTGGGCCGAGCGGCCCGCCGCGGTCCAGCTCGGGTCGGTCGACCGGGCGGGCCGCCGGGGACGGCTGGCCCTGGGCCGCCCTCGGCGCGGGCGAAACCGCGAACGGCGGTGCCGGCGGGGTTGCCGGTGGGACGGGTGCTGGTCGTGTCGGTGCGGGTGGTGTCGGTGCCGGTGGTGTCGACGCCGGTGGGGTCAGGCCGCCGACGGCGAACCCGCCGCGCACCCGTCCGCCGGCCGGAGCCCCGTCCCGCGCGGCCGCCGGCGCGAGCGGGCCGGCACCCGGTTCGGCCCAGCGGCCCCGGTCCGGCTGGCGGCCCCGGTCCGGCTGGCGGCCCCGGTCCGGCTGGCGGACCTGGTCGGGCTGCCGGGCTGGCGCCATCGGCGCGGGCGCCATCGTCTCGGGCGCCGCCGGCGGGAGCGCCGGTGCCATCGCCGCGGTCCCGATCAGGCCGCGGTTGCGCGGCGCGCGGACCGGGCCGGGCGCCGCGTCGGCCGGCGCCGGGCTCAGGGTCTCGGGCGGAGCCTGCGCGGCGGGCGCGCCGGTGACGGTGGCCACCGTCGGGCAGGGCCACAGCCGATCACAGCTCACGCAGAGTTCTAGCTCGTTCGCGTGGTGAAGGTCGAGGAGGGACACCAGGGAACTGATGTGTTCGATCATCTTCGGGCCGGCGAGAACGGGGCCGGCCGCGATCATGTCAAGCTCGGAGCGCAACCGGTCCCGGTAGCGCGTCACCTCAGCTGTTCGCTGGTCCTCCATCGTCGGATCAGCATGCACTATCTGGGGGACACGCGCGTGACCGGATCCCCGCCGTGGCCGTTGCCGCGCGGGCCCGGTTACGGTCCGGTATCACCCCTCGCCTCGGCGCCAGGTCGGTCAGCCCCGCTCGGGACGGACCTCGTCCGGACGGCGAACCTGGCGCATCAGACCCTCCTGAAGTCGGGCGAACTCCTCCAGGTATGGGCTGTCCGCCCCGGCGGCCGGACCGGGGGCCGGCTCCTTGGCGTTCCCGTTGCGGTCGAAGACCGGCTCGAAGCCGGCGAACTGGCCGCCGCCGTTGCCGGGGTTGATCCGCTCCGTCTGGGGGTCGAACGCCGGGTAGTGGGAGCCGCCGTTCGGGCTCGGCGCCGGGGGGCGCTGCTCGCCGGCGTCGTAGCCGTTGAAGGACGGCAGGTTCTGGGCGCCGGGCCGGTCGCCCGGCTCGAACGCGGGGTAGTGCGCGCCGTTCTGGCTCGCGCGCTCGGGCGGCGCGTCGTAGCCGAACGAACCTCCGGCCGGGCTCGCGGGCGGCGGCGGGGCCACGGCCGGGACGTTGCCCCGACTGGCCTGCTCGCCAGCGGGGAGCTCGTGCTCAAGGGAGGACAGGAAGCCCTCGGCCGGCGGGTAGATCCGGGCCGAGAGACTCACCGACAACGGGTCGCTGCCGTAGGTGATGACGTCCACCTGGTCGTCGGCGCTGATGCCGCCGTTACGCGCCAGGTCGACGAAGCGGAACAAGTCCGCCCAGCGCAGGCCGTCCAGGTCCACACTGATTCGCAAAGCCATTGTCGAGCCCCATTCCGCAGCCGTCTGCGTCCTGACGTGGAAGGTCCCGGCGAACCCCGTACCCGGCGGCCGGGCCGCGCCCCGCACCGGAGCGATCGCCTGACGCCGGAGGGTGGTCGCCGGGCTGGCGCCGATCGTCAGCGACCGCTGGTTGTCAGGGCGGCGATGGGCGGCAGCTTATACCCCGTTGGGGAAGCATTCCCCATCCGGGGACCTTGTGGGCATTCAACCCCTACGCACGGCCGCGTACAGAACACCGCTCAGTGTCCGCTGGCGCGGGTGAACCCGGCACTCTGGCGGGAACGAGGTGACTTCGATCGCTATGAGAGCGACTGTCCCTGGTGGCGGTGGTCTTGTCAGCGAGTAGTGTCCGGTGCTGTGAGTGTTGCTTCCGGCGATGTCAACGGTGCTCTCGGAGCCGCCTCTCGCGAGTCCAGCTCGGGCGGGTCGGGCTCGCGGGGGACCAGTGCGATGGCCGGCGTCGACGTGCGTGCCGGATCCCTGCCGATCAGGCTGTTGCACGACCGGGTTCTGGTCTCGCCTCGGGAGGACTCGCTCGACCGGCGGTCGAAGGCGGGGATCGTGATTCCCGCCACGGCGCAGATGGGCAAGCGGCTGTCCTGGGCCGACGTCGTCGCGGTAGGGACCGCGGTGCGCGCGATCGAGCTCGGTGACCGCGTCCTGTTCGACGCCGAGGACCGGGCCGAGGTCGAGCTGCACGGCTCGACCTACGTGCTCCTGCGGGAACGCGACGTCCACGCCGTCGCGGCCGAGCGGCTCGACGACGGGCTGACCGGCCTCTATCTGTAGGCCGTCAGCCGCGGGCCGTATCTGTAGCCCGTCAGCCGCGGGCCGGCATCTCCGTAGGTCGGCATCGGTAGGTCGACGCCGGCCGGTCGGCCACCAGACGGCAGTCCGGACTTGCCGGGTAGGAATAATCTCTCGTCGGTCCGTGCTGTGTGGCGGGTCTGACACGGCGGCGATCGCCGGATGCCTGGCCCGACCGGACGGGGGACCGTATCCTTCGCGTCTGTCCGGGAGATCGCCGGCTCGGACGGCGATCCGTTCGGATGCCCTCGGTGCCACGCGGATCGGGGGTGACCGGTCCGGTCCGGCGCTCGATCGGCTGTCCGACCAGCCTGTCCGGCACGGTGTGCCTGGGTGGGCGGAGAGGGCCGGCTGGGCGTCCGAGATACTGCGTATCGTCACCGCCGAGGCTCGTTCGGTGTGCTGTCCGAACGGGTAGTGAGGTCCCGGTGCTCTCAGGGGCGCCGGTGTTTGTCCGTATCAGTACCTACTTCGGTAGGTGGGCCGACGTATGAGGCCTGATGTCCATGGAGAGGAAGGGAGACGAATGGCTCGTGACTTCGACGCCCGGCGGGGCGCGGATGTCGAGGACGACGAGCTCCAGGAACAGAGCCTGGAGACGCTGAAGGCGCAACGGGCGGGAGCGGCCGCCGACCTGGGGGACGATGTCGACGCCCTCGAGGCGGAGCTCGACCTGCCCGACGCCGAGGTCCGCGACGAGGAGTTGTCGCTGCGGGTGCTGCCGCGCCAGGCGGACGAGTTCACCTGCACGAGCTGCTTCCTGGTGCACCACCGCAGCCAGCTCGCCGACGCCCGGCGCACCGTGTGCACGGACTGCGCCGCCTAAGCGGTCGGCTCGGCCGCGGCCCGTGTGGCGCGATCTGACCACCCGTGATGAGACTCCGCGCCACGGCCGCGCGGCGGCCGTCCCGTCCGGACGGGCCGCCGCACCCCCGCCGCCCCTCGAGGGGCGGTCCCGGGCGCCCGACATCCCGACGCTCGGGCGGGTGCGGTGGGAGGTAGGGAAGCGCGGGTGGCCCGTGAGTGTGCGACCGCCGGCTGGACGCCGGGCCGTCCTCGGGCCACCTGACCGCGCGCCTTTCGATTGATCATTATACCGGTCGTCGGGCACCGTGAACAGGTTGACTACTTCACGTGGTTAACCTATAACCTTCGGTAGTCGAAGGGCGGTGCGGATGACGGACCCCAGCCACGTCGGCGCCGACCGAGATCTGTACCACTTCGTCCTGAGCCAGCTGGTGCTGACCGCCTTCGTGCTGGTGGCCTACTTCGCTCTGCCCGTCTACGGGGACGGCCGCGGCCTGGGCGCGCCCGGCCAGGTCGCGCTGTTCGCCGCCGGGCTGGCCGGGGTGAGCGCACTGTTCGTCCACCAGGCCCGGATGTCCGCCCGCGATGCTCCGCTCGTGGCGCAGCTGCGCTGGCTGCTGACGGCCGTCTGGCTGACGGTGGCCCTGTTCTCGGCCGCCTACCTCGTGCTCGCCCGGACCGGCGGCGACGAGATGATCGGCCTGCGGACCAAGATAGACGCGCTGTACTTCACGATCGCCGTCCTGACCAGCGTCGGATTCGGCGACATCCATGCCGTCGGGCAGCTCGCCCGGGCCGTCGTCATCGTCCAGATGGTCTTCGACGTCCTGTTCGTCGCGGCGGCAATCGGCGCGCTGCGGCGGTCAGGGTCCCGGCGGGGACCCAGGGCGCGGCGGCGGAGCCCGGCGTGAGCGGCGCGCCCGGGTCCCCTCGGCGCCCTGCCTCGCCGCCACGGCCCACGCCGGGGGCCGGCGGGCCTCCGGCGCTGCCCCCGGCGCTGCCCCCGGCCCACGTACCCCGCCCCCGCCTCTGGGACCTGCTCGAGCGCGGCGCCGAGACCGGACTGGTCGCGGTCTGCGCGCCCGCCGGAGCGGGCAAGACGGTCGCCGTCGCCTCCTGGCTCCGGGCCCGGGCCCGCGGCGGCGAGCCCGCTGCCGCCGCCGTGCGCTGGCTGGCCGCGACTGGCGGCCCGGCGGCGCTGGCCGCCGTCCTGGCCGAACCCCGGGCCGGGCGGCTGCTGCTCGTCGTCGACGCGGCCGAGTCCTGGCGGGACGCCGCCGCGCTCGCCGCCCTGCGCCGGTTGGTCGAGGGCGACGACGCGGGGCCGGACGGCGCGATCGGACTGGTCCTGGTCGGCCGGCGCCCGCCCGTCCCGCTACACCGGCCTCGCCTGGCCGGCCGGCTGACCGTCATCGGCCCGGCGGAGCTGGCGTTCACCGGAGCCGAGACGGCGGCGTTGTTCGCCGCGCACGGCCGTCCGACGTCGGCCGCCGCCGCGGCCGAGCTGACGCTGCGCTCGGAGGGCTGGGCGGCCGGCCTCGCGCTGACCGCCACCGCGCCGGCCCCGCCCCGGGTGCCCGCTGTCACCCCCGCGCCGGACGCCGCCCGCATCCCGGCGCCGGCCGGGAACGCGGCGCCGGCCGGGAACGCGGCGCCGGCCGGGAACACCGGACCTCACGCCGGGACCAGGGGACACTCGGCGGGCAACCGCCGGCCCCCGGCCGGTGCCCGGTCGCGTACCGGCACCGTCGACCTCGACGTGGCGGCCATCGCCGACTACTTCGACGCCGAGGTGCTGGCCGAGGCCACAGACGACTCCACCCCGGGCCCGGCGGGGACACGGCGGCTCGCGCGGTCCGCCGTCCTGGACCGCCTGACCGCCGAGCTGGAGCGCGCCGTCGCGGCCGAGCCGACGCGGATGGCCGACGAACGGCCGGGCGCGGCCGTCTCGCCCAACGGGCTCGGCGGCTTCGTCGTCGCGGAGGGCGCCGACAGCCGCTGGTACCGCTACCACCGGGTCCTGGCCGAGATCATGCGGGCCCGGCTGCTGACCGAGGAGCGGGAGGACGTCGACGAGCTGCACCTGCGCGCCGCTCTCTGGCTGGCCGCCGACGGGGAGACCGCTGCCGCCGCCCGTCACGCCCTGCGCGCCGACGATGCCCGCTACGCGGCCTGCCTGCTCGTTGACGCCCTGGCCGTGATTCCGGGCGCCGAGACCGGCACCGGGGAGCTGTTCGATCTCTTCCCGGCGGCGGCCGCGGCGCTGGCGCCAGAGTGCGCGGCGGCGGCGGCCATCCGCCACCTGCGCGCCGGCGCGGTCAGGGAGGCCACAGACTGCCTGGAGCGAGGCCGGGCCGGGGTGCCCGAGCTGCCGACGGCTCGCCGCGCCGGGGTCTCACTGGCGCTGGAGATCGCGGAGCTGCGCCGGGACGAGCTGGCCGGCGACGCCCGACGGATGCTGCTCGGCGCTCGCCGGCTGCTGCGCCGGCGCCGGGCCGAACCGAACGAACGCGCCCGCGCCTTCGCGCTGGCCGCGTTGGGCCGGGCCCTGTTCTGGCGGGGCCGGGCCGAGGCCGCGGCCACCGCGCTGGCCGACGCGGCCCAGCTCGCCGGCTCGGCCGGCCCGCGGGAGCTGGAAGCGGCCAGCCTGGGCACGCTCGCCCTCGCCGCCGCCTGGAGCGGACGGCTGTGCCGCGCCGGTGAACTCGCCCACGACGTCCTTGACCAGACCCTCCTCGCCGCCGCGTCCCCCGGCGTCGACAGCGGCGAAGTCCACACCAGCGCGGTTCCGGCCGGCGTGGTCCCGAACCGGTCCATCGTTCCCGGCCCCGGCCCCGGCCTCAGCGCCGCCGGTTCGGCCGAGCGGTGCCTGGCAGAGCTCGACCCCGCCCGGGCCGGCCGCCAGACTGGCCCGGAGACGGGCGCGGCCGACGCGATGCTGGCCCTCGCGCTGGCCGCGATGTTCCGCGACGACACGGCGGCCGCGCTGGACGGGACGGCCCGGGCCGTCGAACTGGCCGAACGGGCCGGTCACGCGGTTACCGCGGAGCTCGCCCACCTGCTGCGCGCCGACCTGCTCACCCGGGCCGGCGACCCCCGGTCGGCCCGTCGGCTGATCGCGGCCCGCCCGGCCCGGACCGGCCCGGAGATCTGCGTCGGCCTGCGGCGGGCCGTCGAGATCAACATTCTCGTCCAGCTCGGCAACGCCGAAGCCGCGCTGGCGGCCCGCCCGGCTCCCGCCGGACCGGGCGGCCCAGCGGGACCGGGCGGCTCAGCGGGACCGGGCGGCTCAGCGGGACCGGGCGGCTCAGCCGGCGGGCAACCGGTACCGGGACGCCTCGACGGTCTGGTCGCGCTGGCCCTGGCCCGCGCCCACCTGGCCCGGGCCGACCTGGCCGCGGCGAGGGCCGCGCTGGCGCCCGTGTTGCGGATGGACATCGGATTCGGCCCGGCGGTGCTGGTCGCCGCGTGTGTGCTGGACGCGGTGGCGACCGCCCGCTCCGGTGACTCCGGAGGGGCCGCGGCGTCGGTCGCCCGTGCGCTGGCGCTGGCCGAGCACGAGCGTCTCCTGCGGCCGTTTCGCGAATGCGGCGCCGAGGTGGCGGCGCTGCTGGCGGCCCATCCCGGCCTGCGCGCGGCCCATCCGGCCCTGGTCGCCGAACTCGTCGGGCCGCCCGGCCCGTCGCCCGGTGACGAGCGCCGCTCCGGGCGCCCGGCCTCGCCGTCCGCCGGCCGGCGGACGGCCCAGGCCGGTCGGTCGCGGCCGTCGTCGTCTCCGTCGCCGCCCTCGTCCCCGTCGCTGCCGCCGCTGTCGGCGCAGGCGTCGGTCCAGCCGTCCGGGCGCCCGCCGACCGGCGGCCCGCACGAGATGCCCAGTCCGCCGGCGGCGCCGCCGCCGAGGCCGACCGAACCACTCAGCGAGCGCGAGCGAGCCGTCCTGAGCTACCTGCCCACCATGCTGACGACGGCCGAGATCGCCCAGGAGATGTTCGTTTCGATCAACACCGTCAAGACGCATCTCAAGAGCATCTACCGGAAGCTGTCGGTCGCCCGGCGCCGGGACGCGGTCCGCCGGGCTCGCGAGCTGCACCTGCTGTAGCGGGCGGCCAACGTCGACCGTCGCGCGGTTCGGAGGCGGTTCGGAGGCGGTTCGGGCGCGGTTCGGGCGCGGTTCAGGGGCGGCGGTCGGGGCCGTGTTCGTCGGCCCCGCTGAGCATCAGCCGGGCCAGGCAGAGCATGCCGGTGACCGCGCCCGCGACCATGAGGATCAGGCCCAGCGTCGGCAGGTCCACGCCGGCGACGGTCCAGGAGATCGCATAGCGGAGGATCGCGCCGACGACCATCAGCAGGATCGAGGATCCGACCGTCACCGCGCTTCACCTCTCCTCATAGCCAGAATGTGATTACCGTACGTGTCCAGCATGCCCGCCCAGGCGGGCGCGGTAGGGGCGAGCCGCCCCGGCTCACCCTCGACGGGGGAGCGGGGGCGGGTGAGGGCGGGGCCGCCGGTAGTCGCCGAAAATGGGTGTCGTCGGCTTTTCGGATTGCCCGACCGGCCCATACGGACGCGCGGACGCGGACGCGGCGCCCGGCGCGCCTAGTTCGGCGGGAATCGCGCCGGCCGGGCGGCGAGTCGCTGATATTACGGCGGGCACCGCTAATCGCCGGCACGGCATTCGTGACCGGCCTGGTCGGCATGACGGAACTCGCCGCTGGCGTTTTTCGCGCCGCCGCGCTGTCCCGAAATTCATCGCCGGACGGTTGGCGCGTTGCGTCATTGACCAGGGGCCGCCGGTTACGATGCGGCGCGCGTCCTCGGTCACTGGTGAAGCCGGCGGGGCCAGCGGGCTGGATCTTTTTGGTCCGGGCCCGCCGGACCGGTGTCGGTGGGAATTGGGCCGGACCGTCCCGCGCCGGTCAGGCCGTCCGGCGCCTTCTGACCTGAAGTGCCCGCGCAACTGACGGGAAGTGCCCGCCGAACGTGAACCGTGACCGCCGATGTGCCGAGGGGATTTCGAGGTGAGCGAACTGACCTATTCGGTCGGTCTGACGAAGAATTCAGTCGGTAGCCCGACAAACGGCGATGAGGCGCCACTTCGACCAGAAGAGCGGGCGCGCGGCGGCGCGGCCGCGAGCCCGGAGGCGCGGAGCCTCGAGGCGCGGAGCCTCGAGGCGCGGGAGGGAACGAGGATGGACAGCCTGGTTCACAGCGGGGACGAGCGCGAGCGAGACCGGGTGATCGGCGTATCGCCCTTCGATGAACCCGATGCCGCGCTCGTCCTCGCCGTCGCCCGCGGCGGGGGCCTAGGCGTCCTCGACCTCGGCCGCCACCGCTACCAGGCCCGGCGCGCGCTGGCCGAGCTCGCGGCGGCCGCCCCCGGCCCGGTCGGGGTCCGGGTCGGCCCCGGCTGCCCGCTGGGGCCCGACGAGCTCCCGGACACCGTCGACACGGTCCTGCTCGCCCCGCCGACGGCCGAGCCGGCCACCGGCCCCGGGGCCGAGCCCGCGGGCGGTGGGCGCGGCGGCGAGCCGGCGGGGGCCGGGTGGGCCTGGCCGGTCGCCCGGGCGGCCGCCGGCGGCCGCCGGGTCCTGGTCGAGGTCCTCTCGCTGGCCCAGGCCGAGGCGGCGCTGGCCGCCGGCGCCGATGGCCTGGTCGCCCGGGGCAACGAGTCCGGCGGCCGGGTCGGCGAGTTGACCACCTTCACCCTGCTGCAGCGCCTGCTGGCGGCGGCCGGGGACCGTCCGGTCTGGGCGGCCGGCGGTATCGGCCCGCACACGGCGGCCGCCGCCCACGCCGGCGGCGCGGCCGGGGTCGTGCTCGACACGCAGCTCGCGCTGGCCCGGGAGGCGAGCCGGTCCGACCGGGTCGCGGCCGCGCTGCGCGGGATGGACGGGTCGGAGACCGTGGTCCTCGCCGGCCACCGGGTGTTCGTGCGCCCCGACCTGCCGTTGGCCCGCGCGCTGGCCGACGCCGGTTCGTCCTACGCCGGCCCGGCCGGCCCCGGCGCGGCCGGCCCCGGCGCGGCCGGGACGCCCCTGGCCGGCGCCGGCCCGGCCGCGAACAGTCCGGCGGCGATCGCCGCCCGCATCGGCGCCGACGACCCGCGCACCCAGCTACTCCCGATCGGCCAGGACGGCCCGGCGGCGGCCCGCCTGGCCGACGCCCACGGCGGCGCGGCCGACATCGTCGCCGCTGTCCGGGACGCGATGCTGACCGGCGTCGCGCTCGCGGCCCGCCTCGAGCCGCTGGGCCCGGGCGCCCCGTTCGCGGCCGACCGGCGCCTGCGCTTCCCGATCGCCCAGGGCCCGATGACCCGGGTCAGCGACCGGGCCCGCTTCGCCCGCGCGGTCGCCGACGCCGGCGGCCTGCCGTTCGTCGCGCTCGCCCTCTCCTCCGGCGCGGACACCCGGGCCCTGCTGGCTGAGACGAAGGAGCTGCTGGGCGACGCGCCCTGGGGCGTCGGTCTGCTCGGCTTCGCCCCGCCCGAGCTGCGCGAGGCGCAGCTGGCGGCGGTGGCCGAGATCGTCCCGCCCTGCGCGCTGATCGCCGGCGGCCGCCCGTCGCAGGCCGCGCCGCTGGAGGCGGCCGGCATCGACACCTTCCTGCACGTCCCCTCGCCCGGCCTGCTGCGCCGGTTCCTGGCCGAGGGCGCGCGCAAGTTCGTGTTCGAGGGCCGCGAGTGCGGCGGCCACGTCGGGCCCCGCTCCAGCTTCGCCCTGTGGGACGCGCAGATCGCGGCCATCGCCGAGTTCGCGGCCGCGCTGGGTCCCGGCGCCCCCGGCGCCCCCGGCGCCCCTGACGCCCCCGAAGCAGCCGAGGCCCGGGAGGAGTTCCACACCGGCCTGCATCTGTTGTTCGCCGGCGGCGTCCACGACGCCCGCTCGGCCGCGATGGTCGCCGCGGCGGCCGCCCCGCTGGCCGGCCAGGGCGCCCGCGTCGGCGTGCTCATGGGCACCGCCTACCTGTTCACCCGGGAGGCTGTCGAGGCCGAGGCGATCATGCCCGAGTTCCAGCGGGTCGCCGTCGAGTGCGCCGGCACCGTCCTGCTGGAGACCTCGCCCGGCCACGCGGTGCGCTGCGCGCCGTCCGGCTATGTCCGGACGTTCGAGGCTCGGCGGGCCGAGCTGCTGGCCGGCGGCCACGACCGCCGGGCCACCTGGGAGGAGCTGGAACGGCTCAATCTGGGCCGGTTGCGCATCGCCAGCAAGGGGCTGGCCCGCCGGGACTCCGCGCTCGTCCCGGTCGACGCGGCCACCCAGCGCGACGACGGCATGTACATGATCGGCCAGGTCGCGGCGCTGCGCTCGGAGGTCACCACCGTCGACGCGCTGCACGCCGACGTCAGCCTGGGCTCCGCCGGTGTGCTGGCCCGGCGGGCCGGCGCGGCGGCGCCGGCGCGGACCGGCCCGCGGGCCGGAGGGTCGCGCACCCGCCCGCGCCCGGCACCGGGGCGTGGTCCCGGGCCCGGCGGCGAGCCCCGGCCCCGCCCCGGCGCGGCGATCGCCGTCGTCGGGTTGGCCGCGGTGTTCCCCGGCGCGAGCGACACCGCCGAGTACTGGGCCAACATCCTGGCCGGGCGGGACGCGGTCACCGAGGTGCCGCCCGAGCGGTTCGACGCGGCGGCTTTCTACCACCCGGACGGGGTGCGGGAGCTCGCCGGCGGCCGCACCCCGTCGAGGTGGGGCGGCTTCCTGCCCCGCATCCCGTTCGATGCGCTGCGCTACGGCATCCCGCCGCGCTCGCTGGCCAGCATCGACCCGGCCCAGCTGCTCGCGCTGGAGGTCAGCGCCCGCGCCCTGGCCGACGCCGGCTACGCGGACGCGGCCTTCGACCGGTCGCGGACATCGGTGGTGTTCGGCGCCGAGTCGGGGGCCGACCTCGCGGCGGCCTACGGCTTCCGTTCCACATTCGCGTCGTTCTTCCGTTCCATGCCGTCCGAGCTGGACGACCATCTACCCGTCCTCGACGAGGACTCGTTCCCGGGGGTGCTGGCCAACGTCATCGCCGGCCGGATCGCCAACCGGCTCGACCTCGGCGGGGTCAACTACACCGTCGACGCCGCCTGCGCCTCGTCGCTGGCCGCGCTGGACGTCGCGTGCAAGGAGCTGGCGGCGGGCACGTCGGACATGGTGCTCGCCGGCGGTGTCGACACCCACAACAGTCTGCATGATTATCTCCTCTTCTCATCGGTGCACGCTCTGTCCCCGACCGGACACTGCAACAGCTTTGACGCGTCGGCCGACGGGATCAGCCTCGGCGAGGGCGCGGCCGTCGTCGTCCTCAAGCGCCTGGCCGACGCCGAGCGCGACGGCGACCGGATCCACGCGGTGATCCGCGCGGTCGCCGGCTCGAGCGACGGCCGGGCCCTGGGCATGACGGCGCCCCGCGAGGACGGCCAGGTCTCTGCCCTGAACCGGGCGTACGCGGCGGCCGGTCTCGCGCCGAGCGAGGTCGGCCTGCTGGAGGCGCACGCGACCGGCACCGTCGTCGGCGACCGCACCGAGCTGACCAGCCTGACCACCGTGTTCGAGGCCCACGGGGCCGCGCCGGCGAGCTGCGCCGTCGGGTCGGTCAAGGCACTGATCGGCCATACCAAGTGCGCCGCCGGCCTGGCCGGGCTGATCAAGGCCATCCGGGCGCTGGAGACCGGGACCCGGCCGCCGAGCACGCACCTGCGGCGGCCCAACGACTGCTGGGACCCGGCGCGCAGCCCGTTCTTCTTCGACACCGCGGCCCGCCCGTGGGTCGCCCCGCCGGCCCGCCGCCACGCTGGGGTGTCCGCGTTCGGTTTCGGCGGGACGAACTTCCACGTCGTCGCCTCGGCCTATGACGGCGGCCCGGAACCCGCCCACGGTCTGGAGGCCTGGCCGGCCGAGCTGTTCCTGATCCGGGCGAGCGACGCCGCCGGGGCGCGACGCGGACTGGCCTCCCTGGCCGCGCTGGTCGAGGCGAACGACGCCGCCGGCCGGCCCTGGACGCTTCGGGACCTGGCCCGTACGACCTGCGCGGCCGGCCCGGCCGGCGCGCCGGTCCAGCTCGCGTTCGTCGCCGGCGGCGACCCGCGCGGGCCGGCGGGGCCAGGCGGGCCGGCGGGGCCAGGCGGGCCGGACGGCCTCGACAGCCTGGCCGCGACGCTGGCCGCGGCCCGCTCCGTCCTGGCGGACGGGGCCGTTCCGCCGCCGGGCAGCCGGATCTTCACCGCCGGCCCCCAGCCGGCCGGGGACGGTTCGCTGGCGTTCCTGTTCCCCGGCCAGGGCAGCCAGCGGCCGGGGATGCTGGCCCACCTGTTCGTCGCGTTCCCGCGGCTGCGCCACCTCCTGCTGCTGGGGGAACGCTGGGCGCCGGCGATGTTCCCGCCGGCGGCGTTCACCGACGCCGAGCGGGCGGCCCAGGTCGCCGCGATCACCGACACCCGGGTCGCGCAGCCCGCGCTCGGCCTGGCCGACCTGGCCATGTTCGAGACGCTTACCGGGCTGGGCGCGCGGCCCGACCACCTCGGCGGCCACAGCTACGGCGAACTGGTCGCGCTGTGCGCGGCCGGGGTGTTCGATCCCGACGAGCTGGTCGCCCTGAGCGAGGCCCGGGCGGCGGCGATCGTCGCGGCCGCCGCGACCGCGCCCGACCCCGGGGCGATGGCCGCCGTAGCGGCCGGCGCCGAGCAGGTGCGGGCCGCGCTCGACCTGCCCGAAGCCGGCTCCGCGCGGGCCGTCGGGCCGGCTGGTGTCGTCGGGCCGGCCGGTGTCGTTGTGGCCAACCTGAACGCCCCCCGCCAGACCGTCATCTCCGGGCCGGCGGCGGCCGTCGAAGCGGCGGCCGGACGCCTGGCCGCGGCCGGCCTGTCGGCCCGGCGCATCCCGGTCGCCTGCGCGTTCCACAGCCCGGTCGTGGCCGCCGCGGGGGAGACGTTCGCCCGCGACCTGACTGCCTTCGCCCCCCGTCCCGCCGCCGGGACGGTGTGGGCCAACGCGACGGCCGCGCCCTATCCGGCGGGCGCGGACGCCGTGCGCGCGCTGTTGGCCGAGCAGATAGGCGCCCCCGTCCGGTTCGTCGAACAGGTCGAGGCGATGTACGCCGCCGGGGCCCGGACGTTCGTCGAGGTCGGCCCGGGCCAGGTGCTCACCCAGCTGGTCGGCCGGATCCTGGCCGACCGGCCGCACCGGGCGATCGCCACCGACGTCCCGGGCGAGAACGGCCTGGTCCGGCTGCTGGGCACCGTCGCCGAACTGGCCGCCGCCGGCGTGGCGCTCGACGTGACCAGGCTGTTCGCCGGCCGCGGCGCGCGCTTGGTGAGCGTGGCCGACCGGCCTCGCCGCCCGGGCTGGCTCGTCGACGGGCAGCTGGTGCGCACCGCCGACGGCGAGCCGGTCCCGGGCGGCCTGCGCCCGGCCACGGATTTCTCGCCCCTCGAGCTGCCCCGCTCTCCCGCGGTCGCGGCCGCCGATCGCTCCGGTCCCCATCCCGTCCCGGCCGCCGCGCCGGGGGGGCTGTATCAGGAGGCAGCGATGCACCAGGAGGCACCGATGCCCGGCGAGCACGCTCCGTCCCAGACCGGGACGACGGCGGCCGGCCCCGCGGCCGACGCGGTCCTGGCCTTCGTCCGGGCCTGCCAAGAGACGATCATGGCCGGGCGGGACGTCCTGCTGAGCTACCTCGGCGGGCCGGCTGTCCCGGCTGTCCCGGCCGTCCCCGCGGCCACGGCTGTCCCGACCGCTTCGGCCGCTCCGGTCGCTTCGGTCGCTTCGGCCGCTCCGGTCGCTCCGGCGGTTCCGTCCGTCCCGGCGGTTCCGGCCTGGCCTGGACCCGGAGCGCCCGGGGCCGCGCCGGCCGGGCGCCCGCAACTCCCGTCCCTGCCCCGCCAGGCCGGCTCGGACCGACCGGCCAGGCCGGCCCGTCCAGCCGGACCCGCCCCGAGCGTGGACGGTTCGGCCGGTCCCGGCACCGGCGTGAGCGGCCTCGGTCCGGCGGCCCTGGTCGCCGCGGTGGTGGCGATCATCGCGGACCAGACGGGCTACCCGCCGGAGATGGTCGAGCCGGACTGCGACCTGGAAGCCGACCTCAGCATCGACTCGATCAAGCGGACCGAGATCCTGGCCGCGCTGGCCGAACGGCTCGGCCTAAGGGTCGGCTCCGGGGGACTGGCCGAGTCGGTCGTCGAGGAACTGGCCCGGATCAAGACCGTGCGCGGGATCGCCGACTGGCTGGCTGCCCGGCAGTCCACTCCCGCCGCCGTCCCCGGCGCCGCCGTCCCCGGCGCCGCCGCCGCCGGGACCGCGCCGGTGCCCGGGTCGGTGTCCGGGCCGCCGCCCGGGCCGGCCTCGGCCGCTCCGGACCGGCCCGCGTCCAGGCAACCCGGAGCCGGCCCGGTCGAATCCGGACAGCCCGGACCCAGGCGGCGCGGACCTGAGCTGCCCGGAGCTGAGCTGCCCGGACGTGAGCTGCCCGGACGTGAGCGGATCGAGGCCACCGTCGTGGAGGTCATCGCGGACCAGACGGGCTACCCGCCGGAGATGATCGAGCCGGACTGCGACCTGGAAGCCGACCTTAGCATCGACTCGATCAAGCGGACCGAGATCCTGGCCGCGCTGGCCGAACGGCTCGGGCTGGCCGGCGCCGGCGGGATCGCGGCGCCGGAGGCCTGGACGTCCGAGGAGGGCGGCCTGACCGACGGCGAGGTCGAGGCACTGGCCCGGCACAAGACCGTCCGGGAGATCGCCGCCTGGATCAGCGCGCGGGTCTCACCCGGCCACCGTCCCGCCGCCGATGGCGGCCGTCCCAGCGCCGATGACGGCCTCGCGGCGGCCCCGGAGCCGGCGCGGGCAGCTCCATCGGCCGCGGGCTCGGCTTCCGCTGCCGCGCCGGCTTCGGTTTCCGCTTCGGCGGCCCCGCCGGTTTCGCCGGCCGCCGGCGTCGGCACCGCGCCCAGCCGGTTCGTGACCGAGCTTGCCGTGCTGCCGGCACTGCCCCCGGTCCGCGAGCTGCTGGCGTCCTACGCCCGCACCGCCGCCGCCCGGGGCACTGCCGCCCGCGAGACCGCCACCGGCAGCACCGCCCGGCCCGCCGGCGCGGCCGGCGCCGAGCTGGCCGGCGGCCGCTTCGCGATCGTCGAAGGTGGCCTGGGCATCGGCGTCGGCATGGCCGCCCTGCTCGAACAGCGCGGCGCGATCGTGCGGATCCTGCGGCCCGAGGACGCCGACCTGGCCGAGGCACTCGGCACCGGTGCCGGCCGGGACGGCGTCCTGTGGCTCGCCGGGGCGGGCGGGTCCGACGCGCCGGCCCTGCCCGACGCCTTCGCGCCGCTGCGGGCGGCCGTGCTGGGCGGGACCCGCCGGCTGGTCGTCGTCACCGGTCGCGGCGGCGCCTTCGGCCGGCCCGACGCCGGCCCCTACCCGGGCGCCATGTCCGACCCGAGCGGCGGCGCCGGCCTGCGCGGGCTGGTCCGGGCCATCGGACGGGAGGTCTCCGGCCTGGTCGCCCGGCTGGTCGACATCGACCCGAAGGGTTCGCCGGTCGAGCTGGCCCAGATCCTGCTGGCCGAGCTGCTGGCCGACGACCCGGCGCTCGTCGCCGGCTACCGCTCCGGGGCCCGGGTGACCGAGCGGCTGCGCCGGGCCGAGCTGCCCCCGCCGACCGGCCCGGTCGGCCGGCCGCTGCTGGAGCCCGGCTCAGTCGTCCTGCTCACCGGCGGGGCCCGCGGGATCACCGCCCGCCTCGCGCGGGCGCTGGCCGAGGCGACCGGCTGCTCAGTCGAGCTGGTCGGGCGCACTCCGACCCCGGCCGGGCGGGAGGACGAGACCACCGCCGGCGCGCTCGACCCGCCGGCGCTGCGCCGGGCGCTGATCGCTACCGGCCTGACCCGGCCGGCCGAGATCGAGGCCCGGCTGGCCGCGATCTTGGCCGAGCGGGAGGTCCGAGCCACGCTGGCGGCGCTGCGCTCCAGCGCCGCCTCGGTCACCTACCACAGCGTCGACGTGCGGGACACGGCCGCGCTGCGCGCCGTCGTCGAGGGCGTCTACGACCGGCACGGTCGCCTCGACGGGGTCGTGCACGGCGCCGGCGTCCTGGCCGACCGGCTGCTGGCCGACAAGACCCCGGAGCAGTTCGACCGGGTCTTTCGCACCAAGGTCGACGCGGCGCGGACGCTGGCCGACGTGCTGCGCCCGCCGCTGCGGTTCTTCGTCCTGTTCGGCAGCGTCGCCGGCGTGTTCGGCAACCGCGGGCAGGCGGACTACGCCGCCGCGAACGACGCGCTCGACAGCTACGCCCGGGCCTGGTCTGGCCGGTTCGGCGGACGGGTCGTCGCGCTCGACTGGGGCCCGTGGGCCGCTACGTCCGGCCCGTCCGACTCGTCCGACTCGTCCGACTCGTCCGGCCCGGGCGGTCCGGGCGGCCCGGGCGGCGGCGGAAGCGGCATGGTGAACGAGGCCCTCGAACGGGAGTACGCCCGGCGGGGGATCGGGCTGATCCAGCCCGAGCGCGGTGTCGAGGCGCTGCTGGCCGAGCTGACCGCGCCGGTCGACGACCCGCAGGTGATCTATCTGAGCGGGTCGGTGGAGGCCTTCGATGCGGCCGGCTGACAGCGTTGGCGACCGCGGCGCCGACATCGTTGGCGACCGCGTTGCCGGCGGCCGAACTGATCACGGAAGCCCGGCCCGCCGTGGCCGCCGCTGACCTGACGGGGGTGGGAAAGCACGATGAGTCGTTTCCTGTTCGTTGTGCCGCCGCTTACCGGCCATGTGAATCCGGCGGCGGCGATCGCGGGCGAGCTGGTGGACCGGGGTCACCGGGCCGTCGTGGCCGGGCATCCCGGCACCGTCGGGCCGCTGCTGGGCGACCGGGTGCCGCTGATGCCGCTGGAGGCCCAGCTGCCGGCGGAGGAACGGGCCGAGCTGGAGCGCCGGGCGCGCGGGCTACGGGGCGTGAAGTCGCTGAAGTTCCTGTGGGAGGACTTCCTCATCCCGCTCGGGCGCCGGATGCTGCCCGAGGTCACCCGGGCCGTTGACGCCTTCGCGCCGGATGTCCTGGTCGCCGACCAGCAGGCCCTGGCCGCGGCGGTCGCCGGCCGGCTCCGGGGGCTGCCGTGGGCGACGCTGGCCACGACGCCGGCCGAGTTCGACAAGCCGTACGGCCCGCTGACCGGGATGGGCGTGTGGGTGGCCGAGCGGGTCGGGTCCTTCCAGCGGGAGTGCGGGGTGGACGATCCGCGCGACCCGCGCTTCTCCGAGCATCTGATGCTGATCTGCTCGCTGCGGGAGCTGCTGGGACCGCGGGAGTTCGACGCGCGCCACGTCTTCGTCGGGGCCGCGACCGGGCCCCGGCCGCCCGCTCCGCCGTTCCCGTTCGAGCTCCTCGACGACGACCGCCCGGTCGTGCTCGTCTCGCTCGGGACGGTGACGCGGGAGGCCGGCGGGCGCTTCCTGGCGGCGGCGGTGGCGGCCCTGGACGGGCTGTCCTCGGCCGTCCAGGGCGTCATCGTCGCGGCCGACGGGGTGCTGGACGACGTCCCGGCCTCGGTCATCGTCCGGCCCTACGTGCCGCAGCTGGCGCTGCTGCCGCGCACGGCGATGGTGATCTCGCACGCCGGCAACAACACGGTCTGCGAGACGCTCGCGGCCGGTCGGCCGCTGGTGTTGGCGCCGGTCCGGGACGACCAGCCGACCATCGCCGAGCAGGTCGTGCGGGCCGGCGCGGGGGAGCGGGTCCGCTTCGGCCGGGTCGAGGCGGACGAGCTACGCGAGGTGATCGCGCGGGTGCTCTCGGAGCCGTCCTACCGGGCGGCGGCCCAGCGCCTGGCCACCGGGTTCGCCGCCGCCGGCGGCGCGGCTGCGGCGGCGGACGCTCTGGAGGCTCTGGCCGTTCAGCCCTCGGGTGTGGCCGGCGCGGCCAGGTCGGTGGCCCGCTCGAGGCCGGCCGGCGCCTGGTCCGCGAACGGGTCGGCCGGGAACGGATCGGCCGGTTCGCCGCCCGCGTCGGCGGACTCGCCGCGCCAGTCGCGATAGAGGCCGACACCAAAAATGATCATAAAGAGGGCGACCAGCGGCACGAGGATCATGAACGCTCCTGGGGACGGCTGAGGGCTGGCGCGGGGTCCGGGGCGTTCAGCGGTGGCCGTCGTCGGTTCGGGTGGGGCCTCGGTTCGGGTGGGGCGACGGTTCGGGGCGGTGGGTGCAAGGGCGCCGTACCCGCCCGGCTGGCGCCTACCCCTCCCGCGCCCGCGATACCGACTCGCCGTCCATAGTCATTTCGGGGTGGCCGGGACGATGACATTCCTGGCTCTTGGCGGGCCGGGCCCGGTGCCGTAGCGTCGCGACAACACGGGAGCTCCCACCCAAGGGGGCTGAGAGGGCGGCTGCCGGGCATTCCGAGCCCGAGCGGGGCCGCCGACCGCTGAACCTGTCCGGGTAATGCCGGCGTAGGGAGCGAGTGCTGGTATGTCGTCACCGCGCGAAAATCACCAGATCCGGGCCAACGGCGCTGACGCGCGCCCGGAGGCCACCGGCCAGTCCCGGACCGGATCGCTGCCAGGCAGCCGAAAGACCTACCTGCCCGGGCCCCGGCCGGACATCCGGGTGCCGATGCGCGAGGTCGTCCTCTCGACCGGGGACCGGGTCGTGCTCTATGACACCTCCGGACCGCGTACCGACCCCGGGCGCGGCGTCGACGTCCGGACCGGGCTACCGCGGCCGCGGGCGGCCTGGGTCGCCGAGCGGGACGCGTCGGCCGGCGCGAACACGCAGCTCGGCCTGGCCCGCCGCGGGCTGATCAGCCCGGAGATGGAGTTCGTCGCCGTCCGCGAGGGCGTGCCGGTCGAGAAGGTCCGGGCGGAGATCGCCGCCGGGCGGGCCGTCCTGCCGGTGAACCGCAACCACCCCGAGAGCGAGCCGATGATCATCGGCCGGGAGTTCCTCGTCAAGATCAACGCGAACATCGGCAACTCCGCCGTGACCTCCTCGATCGAGGAGGAGGTGGACAAGATGGTCTGGGCCACCCGCTGGGGCGCCGACACGGTGATGGACCTCTCCACCGGCCGTGACATCCACCGGACCCGGGAGTGGATCATCCGGAACTCGCCGGTCCCGATCGGCACTGTCCCGATCTATCAGGCCCTGGAGAAGGTCGACGGCAAGGCGGTCGAGCTGACCTGGGAGGTGTACCGGGACACCGTGATCGAGCAGTGCGAGCAGGGCGTGGACTACATGACCGTCCATGCCGGCGTCCTGCTGCGCCACGTCCCGCTGACCGCCCGGCGCAAGACCGGCATCGTCTCCCGGGGCGGGTCCATCCTGGCCGCCTGGTGCCTGGCTCATCACGAGGAGAACTTCCTCTACACCCACTTCGCGGAGCTGTGCGAGATCCTGGCCGCCTACGACGTGACGTTCTCGCTGGGCGACGGGCTGCGGCCCGGCTCGATCGCCGACGCCAACGACGCCGCCCAGCTCGCCGAGCTGGCCACGCTGGGCGAACTGACCTCGATCGCCTGGGAGCACGACGTCCAGGTGATGATAGAGGGTCCGGGCCACGTCCCGATGAACAAGATCAAGGAAAACGTGGACCTGCAGCGCGAGCTGTGCCACGACGCGCCCTTCTACACCCTCGGCCCGCTGACCACCGACGTCGCGCCCGGCTACGACCACATCACCTCCGCCATCGGCGCCGCGATGATCGGCTGGTTCGGCACGGCGATGCTCTGCTACGTCACGCCGAAGGAGCATCTGGGACTGCCCGACCGGGACGACGTCAAGGCCGGCGTGATCGCCTACAAGATCGCCGCGCACGCCGCCGACCTGGCCAAGGGGCATCCCGGCGCCCAGGCCTGGGACGACGCCCTGTCCGACGCCCGGTTCGACTTCCGCTGGAACGACCAGTTCCACCTCTCGCTCGACCCGGAGACGGCAGCTGCCTACCACGACGAGACCCTGCCGGCGGCGCCGGCCCGCTCGGCGCACTTCTGCTCGATGTGCGGGCCGCACTTCTGCTCGATGAAGATCACCCGGGACGTGCGGGAGTACGCCGCCGCCCGCGGGATCGGCGACGAGCGGGCGCTGGCCGAGGGGATGCGGGAGAAGGCGGCCGAGTTCACCTCCGGCGGCGGGCACATCTACCTGCCGCTCGCCGACGCCTGAGCCGTCGCTCCGTCAACCCCCGGGTGGCGGTCGGGCCTCGTCGTGGATTCAGGGAGATCGATACCGGTAGGTGGTTTTGGTCACGTATCGTCTTCCTCGGCTGGTGGCCGCGCTCGGCGGACGGTCGCGGCCGCGCCGGTGGCACTGACCACGCGGGACGGTGTCGGCGGCGGCGGCGCTACGCGCGGACGCGGCCCGAGACGGGTATGACGAACACGCCCGTGGGAAACCGGCGACGGGGACGGGGGGAGGTCGCGGTGAACGAGAGGGCAATCCCGGGAGTGGGGCCGGTGCTCTCGGCGCTGGTGCCGGTGAGCTGTCTGCAGGTGGTCACCGTCGTCGGGGCCGACGCCGCGGCGACGACGAGTCAGGTGACCTGTTGGGAACGGTCGGACGCCGGTGGGGAATGGCGGCGCGTCGGCCCGGCGGTGCCGGGCCGCAACGGGACGGCCGGCTGGTCGACCGACCATCACAAGGGCGAGGCCAGCTCGCCTGTCGGCGTGTTCAGTCTGACCGCCGCCGGTGGCCGGCTGCCCGATCCGGGCACGTTGCTGCCCTACGAGTACCGGCCGTCGTACTACCAGGGCGGTGGGTTCGGCGCCGGGCTCGCCGCGGACGCCTTCGACCACGTCATCGCGGTCGACTACAACCGGATACCCGGCTACCCGCCGTCCGACCCGACCCGGCCCGACGGTGAGGTCGCCGGTGGCGACATCTGGCTCCACGTCGGGGACAGCCCGTCGGCGACGGGCGGCGTCGCGCTGCCCGAGGCCGCGCTGGCGGCCATCCTGGGCTGGCTCTCGCCGACCTGCCGGCCTGTCATCGTGATGGGGGACGCGGCCACCCTGGCCGCCTGACCCTGGCCGCCTGCCCCTGGCTGGGACGCGCTCCGCGGCTTGCGCCCGGCGGGGCCGCCGCGCCGCCGCGGGGGCTAGCCAGAACGGTGGCCGGCTTGTCTACCTGCGCGAACGCTGGCGCGAAAATTCGTCGGGCGCGGGGGCGCCGGCGGGTTTTCGCCAGGCTCTTGCGTCGGCTGAGGAGTGAATTGCTGGACCACGGTGTGGCTGGAACAAGACGCGTCAAGACGTGCCGGGTGCATCGAGGCATCGGCTGTCGATTCGAATGACGGGCGGGCTTGTTTCGCTACTCCTATCGAGGCTGGCTTTCGGACGGCGCACGACCCATACGCTGCCGCCGCGCCGGCCTGACCAACCTGACCAACCTGACCGGCCGGGTAACCGCCACCTTTTCCCGGCCGGGACCGCCGGCCGAGAGCTATGCAGGCGCGCGCCTTTCGTCGGCCTACCGGCGGCAATCCGGTGACCTCGGAACATCCTGGCCGAGAATTCACCGTGGCGCCCGCGAGGAACTCCGGGCGGGCATCGCCGGCTACGCCGGCCGTCTGGGCTTGTCAGCCATCGGGGAGAACTGGGCGGGTGCGCCAGCCGCGGAAGGCGACGACGATGCGCTCGAGCATGACCGGGTCGACGTCCTCCGGCGCGAGTCCGCCGGTGGCCATGATCGTCTCGCGCATCTGCTCGACGTAGGTGTCGCAGCCGTCGCAGCGGGCCAGATGGGACTCGAAGCGGGCCCGCTCAGCGGCGTCGAGCGCGCCCTCCAGGTAGTCCGTGACCAGCTCCACCATGGCCACGCAAGGAATCTCGGGGGCCTGTGCCCACTCGCGGTCGCTACTCATGAGGCACCGGATTCATCACGTCGCGCTGGTCCTCGTCGCGTTCGTCCAGATAGTTCTCCAGCGTCTGCCGCATCGCCGCCCGGGCTCGGTGCAGCAGGACCCGCTGGTTGCCCGGGGTGATGTCGAGCAGCGACGAGACCTCGTCGGAGTCGAGGCCGTCGATGTCGCGCAGGGTCAGCACTGAGCGCTGCCGGGGCGGCAGCATCTCGAGCGCGTCCCGCAGCCGCAGCCTGATCTCGCTCGACAGCAGCGCCGCCTCGGGTACCTCGTGGCGGCGCGGCGGGGTGATCCAGCCGCCCGGCAGCTCAGGCGCGTCCAGCGGGTGGAACCGGTCCGGGTCGACGGTCGGACCGGTCTCCGGCCCGAAGGCGGAGCTGAACGGGACGCTGCGCCGCTCGCGCCGGGCCCGGGAGCGGGCGACGTTCATCAGGATGCCGAAGATCCAGGTGCGCAGCGACGAGCGGCCCTCGAAGCCGTCCAAGCCGTTCAGGACGGCCAGCCAGGTCTCCTGCACGGCGTCCTCGGCCAGCGCCCGGCTCGGCAGGTAGGACTCGGCCACCCGCCGCAGCGTCGGGGTGTAGGCCCTCACCAGCTCGGCGAAGCGGCGCTCGTCGCCGGCCCGCAGCGCGGCAAGCAGGCCCGTCTCGTCCAGCCGGCCGGCCTTGACTGGCGCGGTGCCGGCTGGTGTGGTGCCGGCCCGCGCGGTGCCCGGCTGGGCCACCTCCACCGCTCACCTCCGCCCCCGACGGCGAGCTCCCGTCCCGCCGACGCCCAACCTAGTCCGCTCGTGCCGGTTCCGTCCGCGACGGGAGGTTCCGGCGCGGTACCGTGCAGGGGTTGCCGTCGCGGACGGCTCGGGCCCGACGGCGGAGCGTGATCGAACCGGGAGCCGACGATGGACGACAGCGACCCGCACATCGATGACCCGTACCTCGATGACCCGTACCTCGATGACCCGTACATCCATGTGGCGGCGGACCTGGGCATGGACGTGTATGCCCGGAATATGCTCGCGTCGACCTTCGGGCTGGTGACGGACACCCCGAGCGACGTCCCGTCCGGATGCGGCCGCCGGGTGGCGCGGGCGATGACCTCGCGCCGGCCGGAAAGTGTCACCTGCCTGGCCTGCCGGGAGCACGCCGCGCAGCGGCATCTGCGTCTGGCCCAGCAGGTGCGGCGGCTGACCCGCGGCCAGGGCTCCGGCGTCAGCGAGGGCTCCGGCGTCAGCGCGGCGCGGGTCCGCCAGGCCGTCGAGGGCCATCAGGACCTGGCCCGCCGCTTCGGCGGCGGCGCCGAGTCCGACGCCGACCCGGCCTGACCCCGCCCCGTCGCCCGCGGCTACCCCAGTCCCCGCGCGGCTACACCGGTCGGGGCCGAGGAACCCGAATCCGGTGCTGGGGTCGGTCAGTCCGCCTGCCCGCTCGCCGGGGTGAGGTGATCGGTGAGCTGGGCGACCAGGGCCTCGGTGGCGGGTCCGGGGCAGGCCGCGTCGATCGCGTAGGTGAGCGCGCTCGCCGTGAGGCCGCCGCCCAGGGCGCGTACCGCCTCGGCCAGGCCGCTCACCTCGACGTCGCCGGTGGCCACCCGGTCCTGGCCGAGGGCGTAGACCGGGCTCGCGCGCAGCGCCTCGAGCTGCTCGGCGACGCTGGCTCCGGCCAGGATCAGGCCGCGCCGCTCCCACTCGCCCGAGCTGGGATGACGGCCCGGCGACGGCTCGGGCGCGCCGGCGGCGTCCAGCAGCGCGGCCCGGACGTCCTGCCAGCGGTACATGCCCGCTGTCCAGCGTGCCCCGGCCGGGTCGGGCGGAAGCTGGTCCGGGATGCCGGCGGCGCCGCCGGGCGTGCCTGGTGTGCCCGGTGTGCCCGGTGTGCCGGGCGGGGGGTCCTGACCTGTCCCGTACCCGCTGAAAGCCGTGCTCTCGCCGAATGCCGGTTTCTCGAGGTGCGCCGGGGCCTGGTTTTCGGCGCGGGAACCGTCGTGGCCCGCGCGCGGCATGCCGCCGCCGCCGCCGACGCCGCCGACGCCGACGCCGGTCGGGCCGGGCCCGAGCACGGCGGTGGCGTCCGCCGGCGGTCCATCGCCGACCGCCATCCCGTCCGCGCGCAACATCGTGGCCAGGACGTCGAGGATGCGCGCGGTCAGGTCGTCCGGGTCCACGAACTCGCGCAGCCACTCCCGGCGGGCGCCGGTCGCCCGCTCGGCGGCGAGAGCCAGCGCGCAGGTCAGCACCCGGGGCTCGGCGGCGGCCAGCGCCGTCCGTGTCACCCGTCCCGGCGCCGGCGGCCAGCCCCGTGACCGCCACAGGCCCAGCACGTGCCAGACCGTCACCACCTCGATCCAGACCACGACCGCCGCCGAGCCGGCCAGCACCGCCGCGTCGTTGATCTCCCCGAGCGCGCAGGGCCGGGCCCGGCAGGCCGCCCCGCAGTGCGGCGAGCGCCGGCCGGCCAGGGGAGCGCCGTCGAAGGCGGCGGCGGCCGGGGACTCCCGGTCCTCGCCGGCCCGCACCCCGACCAGGATCGGGCGGTCCATGCCGTCGACGGTGACCGCGGCGACGCCCGGCGGCAGCGACACGACCAGCTCCGACTGGTCGGGACGCAGGTTCATGGCCGCGCCGACGGCCTCCCGGTCGTCGGCGGCCGGCAGCCGGTGCATGATCTTTAGCGCGGTGTTCTTGACGACGTCGTTGACGATCTTCGCCGGGATCTGCTCGACGACCAGCACGCCCTCGCCGTAGGCGCGGATCTCGGCCAGCAGCGAGCTGAACAGCTCGACCGCCGCCGCCGCCGGCCCCTCGGTGACGTTGCGCAGCAGCCGGTGCGCCTCCTCGACGACCAGGACGTGGCGCAGCCCACCGGCGCCGCCCCGGCCGTAGCGGACCCGCAGGTGCTCGACGATCCGGATCAGCACCGCGCCCATCAGGAACGCCTTGTCCTGGTCGTTGGTGATGTCCTCCAGCTCGATGACGACATTGGCCCGCAGCAGGGCGCCGACGTCGAGGGGATGGCCGCCCTCGAAGAACCGGCCGGGCCGGCCCTCGCGCAGGCTGCCCATCCGGACGTCGACGAAGCCCCGGACGTCGGCGGTGATCTCGGCGCCGTAGCCGATGCCCTCGACGACGCGGCGGGCGGTCCGCTGCAGGTCACCCAGGGTCGGGTAGCGGCGGCGGACCGGGCGGTCCGGCTCGTCCAGGACCAGCTTCGGGCGCACGGCCGGGCGGGGCCGGTCGGCGACGAGGTCCCAGCCGGCCTCGGTGTAGCAGACGGTCAGTGCCCGCGAGAGCACCTGGGGGAAGGGCTCGTTGGCCTCGAACGCGGCCAGGAACAGCGCCCGGACCAGGTCGAGATGGCTCTGCAGCGGGAAGCCGCGCTCGGGTTCCAGCGGGTTGAGCGAGGCCGGGGCGACCTCCAGCAGACCCGGTTTGATCACCACGACCGGTGCGTGGCCGGCCAGCCGGCCGGCCATCCCGGCGTACTCGGCCTTCGCCGGCTCGATCACCAGCCACGGCACCGGCCGGGGCGCGCGGGCGAGTCCCTCCAGGATGGCCCGCACCGTCTGGGACTTGCCCGAGCCGGTCGCGCCGCAGACGAAGCCGTGCCGGTTGAGCGTCCCCGGGGGCAGCGGCATCGGGCCGGCCGGCATCCAGGCGGCGTCCAGCACCTCGCCCAGCGGCACGCCGGCCGCCGCGGTCCCGAGAGCGCCTGGCCCTGGCCCGCCCGGCGTGCCGTCGGTGGGCACGTGCTCCGGGGTCACGTCGAAGGTGTGCGGGGTGACGAGGTTGACCCCGGGGAGTTCTCGGCTCGGCGGCCGGGCGATCGCCGCGAGCAGTTCCCCGGTGGCGGCGAACGGCGACATCCCGCGCTGGCGGGCGGTCAGGCCGCCGGCCCCGGCCGGGCCGCCGCCATAGCCGCCGGGGCCGTAGCCGCCACCGGGACCGGGGCCGGGGCCGCCGGGCGGGCCGGGGCGCGGCCAGTGCCCGCGCACGGCCGCGTCGAACGACGTCACCGCGCTGCCCGGCACCAGGACATAGGGCAGGTCGTCCAGGTCGCTCGACCCGCACAGCAGCGCCGCCGCCGCCGTCGCGTCCCGGGCGGTGACCGACCCGACCAGGATGTGAACGTCCCACAGACCGGCCGCGCCAGCCCGGACCAGCTCGCGGTAACGGGCCTGGGCCCGTTCCAGCTCGACCGTGCCGTCGGCCGAGCTCTCCTGCCGGCGCAGGTAGGGCATCGTCACCATCAGGTCGGCCAGCTCGCGTTCGCTGACCGCCGGGTCGACCGGCTCGGCCACCACCAGCCAGACGAACGGCTCGCCGAGGTGGGCGACGCAGTCGTCGAACGAGCCGCGGGCTGGCGGGCGCGCGGGCGCGCCGGCCCCGCGCGGGCCGCCGTTCGGCCCGTCGGTGGCCCACAGCGCGTCGGGGGCGCCGCCGCAACGGATCCAGGCCGGGAACGTGCTCAGCCATAGCGCGACCTCGCCGTCGGCCAGCGGGGTGCCCATCGCGCCCGGCGGGTAGAGCACCGGCAGGCCGCGGGCCCGGCCCGGGCCCGGGCCGCCGTCCGCCGGCGGGGCCACCGCCGGCGGGAAGGACGGCCGTCCGCCGACCACGATGTCGAGCCGGGACCGGCCGGGGCGGCGCAGCCAGGCCACGGCGACCGCGCTGCCCGCGCCGCCGGCCGCGCCCAGGCGCAGGGTCGCGTGGGCCGCGGTCAGCGCCGAGTAGAGCGCGGCCGGCGCGCTGTCAGGTTCGTTCTGGTCCTCCGGCGGACGGGGGACGGACAGAATCCGGGAAAACCGGAACCCATCCAGGACGTCCATAGGTGTCTCCCGGGTTGGGGCGCGCCGCGAGCTGGGCCTGGGCCGGGTCGAGCTGTCCCCGGGCGCGCTGGCCGGCCCCAGTCGCGCCGCCGGCGCCGAGCGCGGGCCGCCCGGGACCGGCGGAGGCGCCTCGGGGCAGCGGCGCCACCCGGTTCAGGACGGCGATCGCCGGGTTGGAGTAGCCGGCGGTGGCCACCCGCCGGCCGCCGGCCGCGCCGACCATGATGAACGCGTGCTCGGGCAGGGTCTGCAGCTCGGTCGGCTCGACGGTGAACTCGTACGAGCGGGACAGCGTGTCCCCGGTCGTCGTGCCGTCGGCCAGCGAGTAGTTCACCGCCTTCTGCCAGCTGTCTGTCCGCGACGTCGTCAGCGACGTGCTCCAGTTGGTGTTCGTCGACGAGCTGTTGGCCATCAGGCCGTAGCGGCTGTAGTTCAGCGAGCTGCCACCGCCTTCGCCGGTCGTTGTCGACTCGCCGGTCTGCTCGCCCCAGCTGTCGGACACCCCGGCGGTGAACGTCCGGCTCAGCTGCCGGCTGAGCTGGGAAAGCTGGAAGGTATAGCCGCGCCCGATGTACTCGGCGGCGGCCTGGGCGTCCTGGTGGTTGCCCAGCCGCATGAAGATGGTCTGTCCGCCGCCGCCGCCGACGAGCTTGACCGTGTCCTCGCGGAGGTGGTCGAACATCGCCACGATCCGGACGCCGACCTGTGCCGCGTGGGCGCTCAGCCCTTCCAGCGCCGCCATGTCGAGCCCGTCCGCGCCCGCGATGACCAGGACCGGCGTCGCTGCCGGCGAGCCGGTCCCAGCCAGACCAGGCGCCCGTAAGCGCCGGATCTCGTGCCGGATCCGGCTGAAGACGGCCTGGTCGGTCAGGCGCTTGCACTCCTCGCCATACCCGATCGAGGAGGTGGCGACGACCCGCAGGCCGTCGGCGGCCCACCAGCTCGGCTGGCCGCCGCCCGGCCCGCCGGGGCCGCCCGGCCCGCCGGGGCCGCCGTGTGGGCCGCCGGCCGACGTCGGCCCGGGTCCGGTCGGATAACCGGCCGGGTATCCCTGGGGGTAGCTCATCGGGTAGGCGGTCGCGGCCTCGCCCGGCCCGGCCCCGTACCCGCCGGCCCCGTACCCGGCGCCGCCGAACCGGCCCGGCTCCGGCCCGCCGCTGTAGCCGGTGGCGACGCCGACCGGGCCGGCGAGCAGCTCGGTGGCCAGGCGGACGTCGCGCAGCTCGTCGCGAGCCCGTTCGGTCCCGGCGACCGCGTCGACCTGCCGGACGATCGCGTCCCGCTCCCGGGGCGAGAGCATCGGCTCGTTCGCCGGGTTGAGCCCGGCCAGCACCCGCAGCCCGGCCGCCACCCGGGGCAGCGTCACCGGCTCGGCCAGGCTTGAGGTGACCGCGCGGACCAGCTCCAGGTAGGCGGCGCGCCGGGACGGGCCGCCCGCCGTCGCCAGATGCCCGTCGACGGCGTCGGCCAGCACCAGAGCGGCCTCGTGCCCGGTCAGTCCGGCCACCGGGTCGGCCTCGGCCGACTCCTCGGGCAGCTTCGTCACCTCGACCGGGTAGCCGGCCTCGGCGGCCAGGACGGCCAGCCCGCCGAAGGCCTCCTGCTCGGTGAGGTCGAGGACGGTCAGCGCCGTGCCGGAGGCGAGCGCCGAGGCGCCGAACACGGCCAGCAGCCCGGCCCGGTCGTCCCCGCTCCCACCGACGATGTCGGTGCGCCGCGCCCGGGCGGAGGCGGGCAGCGGGTAGAGGACGTCCGCTGTCTCCTGGTGGCGGCGCCGGGCGGCGGCGATCTCGTGGCCGCGCGCGCGATGGTCGGCCGCCCGCTCCTGATACGCCCGGTGAGCGACCTGCCGCGAGTGCGACCAGTGTCGCCGGCGGGAGGAGAGCGCCGCGACCGGAACGGCCAGGACACCGATCGCGACCAGCGCCAGAACGACGATGGCCAGCACGACCTGGCCGCGGTGGCCGGGCGCGAGCCGGTAGGCCAGCGTCCCGAGCACGGCGATGCCGATGCCCACGCCGAAGAAGATCGGCAGATAGCCCTCGACCGCCTTGCCCAGCCGGCCGGTGTCGAGCGGCTCCGGTTCGGTCCAGGTCGGCTCGGGCTCGGCCAGCGCGGCCGGCGCGGTCCGCTCCGGGTCGACGAACTCCCATCCCCACCGCCGGCCGGGGACGAACAGCCGGTCGGTCAGCAGCGCGCGCGGGCCACGCCCCGCGGCGGGGCCGTCGGAACCGTCGCCCCGCCAGGACTCACCAGCCGGCGACTCCCCGGCTGGCCGGGGCCCACCGGCTGGCCAAGGCCCACCGGTTGGCCCGGAGCGCGCCGCCGGCCCGTCATCTGCCCTCGACCAGCGATGTGCCGCCTGCTCGCGTCCCGCCACCGGCCCCCGCCTCACTCGACGTCCGTTCGCGGTGCCGGCCGCGCCCACCCGGCGCGCCCGCGCCGCCGTGCTCGGTCACCGGCCGCGCGCGGCCGGGCAGCCGGCTCTTCTGCGTGGCGATATCACCACGCAGAAGAGCATAACCGCCACAGCGGTCACGGCCGTGGCTTTCGGAACGTCCCCGATCGCCGACGTCAGCCGGCCGGCTTCTCCGAGTGGCCGCCGAACTGCTTGCGCATCGCGGACAGCAGCTTGTCGGCGAACAGCCCCTCGCCGCGCGAGCTGAACCGCTCGTAGAGGGAGGCGGTCAGCACGTGCGCGGGCACGCCCTCCTCGACCGCGGCCAGCACCGTCCAGCGCCCCTCGCCGGAGTCCGACACCCGGCCGCCGAACTGGGCCAGTTCGGGGTCCTCGACCAGGGCCGCCGCGGTCAGGTCCAGCAGCCAGGACGCGACGACGCTGCCCCGGCGCCACACCTCGGCCACGGCGGCGGTGTCGATGTCGTACTGGTAGTACTCCGGGTGGGCCAGCGGGGTCGTCTCGGCGTCGTGCTCGGCCAGGACCTTCGCGCCGATGTCGGCCTTGTCGAGGACGGCCAGTCCCTCCGCGAAGGCGGCCATCATCCCGTACTCGATGCCGTTGTGGACCATCTTGACGAAGTGCCCGGCGCCGTTCGGCCCGCAGTGCAGGTAGCCCTTCTCCGCCTGGGTGGGCTCACCGGTCCGGCCCGGGGTGCGCTCGGCCTCGCCGACGCCCGGCGCGATCGTCGCGAACAGCGGCTCCAGGCGGCCGACGACCTCGGCCTCGCCCCCGATCATCAGGCAGAACCCGCGCTCCAGGCCGAACACGCCGCCGGAGGTGCCCACGTCGACGTAGTGGATGCCCGCCCCGGCCAGCTCCTTGGCCCGGTCGACGTCGTCACGGTAGTAGGAGTTCCCGCCGTCGATGATGGTGTCGCCCGCCTCGAAGTGCTCGGCGAGCTGGGCGACCGTCTGGCCGGTGATGCCGGCCGGCACCATCACCCAGGCCGCTCGGGGCACGGTGAGCAGCGAGGCGAACTCGGCCAGGCTGGACGCGCCGGTCGCCCCCTCGCCGACCAGGGTCTTCACCGCGTCCGGGCTCACGTCGTACACGACGCACTCGTGCCCGTCGCGCATGAGCCGGCGGACGAGGTTGGCCCCCATCCGGCCGAGGCCGATCATCCCGAGCTGCATGGCGTCTCCCGTGCTCGACTGTCCCCGCGGGCGCCGCTCGCGCCCGCGGTGGAGTTCTCCCCGTCGGCGCCGCGCCCGGCGCCACCGGCTGCCTGTCCGTCGTCCCGCCGTGCCGGCCCCGCGTCGCTGCCGCCGGGCCGACGTGGGACGTTCTACCGCGCCGAGCCGACCGGCATGCCGAGCGGCCGGCACCGACCGGCCGGCACCCTGGTCAGTCAGTCTGATGGTCGCGCGTAACGACCGGGGATCGCGGGGGTACACACTTTCGCGCGCACGGAAGTTCGCGCACACGGAAGTCCAGCATGGGCGCCACACGAGGAGGGTCGGGTCGGATGCGCGGAGACGACACGCGGGACGAGCTCACGGTGGACGTCGTGGTCGTCGGCGCGGGCCCGAGCGGCGAGACGGCCGCCGGGCGCCTCGCCGACGGCGGGCTGTCGGTCGCGATCGTCGAGCGGGAGCTGATCGGCGGCGAATGCTCCTACTGGGGCTGCATCCCCAGCAAGACGCTGATCCGGCCGGGTGCTGTCCTGGCCGCCGCCCGGCGGGTCCCCGGCGCGGCCGCGGCCGTCACCGGGCGGCTGGACGCCCAGGCCGCGCTGGCTCGGCGCGACTACATGGTCAGCGACTACTCCGACGCCGGTCAGCTGCCCTGGCTGGCCGACCACCACGTCGAGCTGGTGCGCGGCTCGGCCCGGCTGGTCGGCCCGCGCGAGCTGGAGGTCACCGGCCCGGGCGGCGCGCGGCGACGGCTGCGGGCCGAGCGGGCCGTCGTCCTGGCCACCGGGACGTCCGCGCTGATCCCGCCGATCCCCGGGCTGGCCGAGGCCGAGCCGTGGGACAACCGGGGCGCGACCGGCGCCAAGGACGTGCCGGCGAGCCTGCTGGTCATCGGGGGCGGGACCGTCGGCGCCGAGCTGGCCCAGGCCTTCCGCCGGCTGGGAACCGAGCAGGTGACGGTGATCGAGGGCGGGCCCCGGCTGCTGGCCCGGGAGGAGCCGTTCGCCGGCGACGAGGTCCGGGCCGCCTTCGAGGCCGAGGGCATCGTCGTGCGGACCGGGACGGAGGTCACCGCCGTGGCCCGCGCCGACGGCGGCGCCGGGCGCGGCGGCCCGTCCACGGCGACGCTGGGCGACGGCTCCACCGTGACCGCCGAGCGCATCCTGGTCGGGGTGGGCCGGCGGCCGGCCACCGGCGATCTCGGCCTGGAGACGGTGGGGCTGGCGCCGGGGCGCTACGTCACGGTCGACGACCGGCTGCGCGCCGTCGGCGTCACCGGCACCGACGGGCCGTGGCTGTACGCGATCGGCGACGTCAACGGGCGTGCCCTGCTCACCCACATGGGCAAGTACCAGGGCCGGCTCGTCGCGGACATCATCCTCGGCCGGCGCGACGCTGCCGGCCACGAGGTCACCGACGTCGCCGACAACGGCGCCGTCCCCCGGGTCACTTTCACGGACCCGCAGGTCAGCGCGGTCGGGCTGACCGAGGCCCAGGCCCGCGCCGCCGGGATCGACGTCCGGGTCGTGTCGGTCGCGACGGGCGGTGTCGCCGGTTCGTACACGATGGGCGAGGACGCCCCCGGGACCAGCCAACTTGTCGTCGACGCGGCCAGCCGGACCATCGTCGGGGCCACCTTCACCGGCCCGGAGACCCAGGAGATGGTGCACGCGGCCAGCATCGCCGTGGTCGGTCGCGTCCCCCTGGAACGGCTGTGGCACGCCGTCCCGTCCTTTCCCACGGTCAGCGAGGTCTGGCTCCGCCTCCTCGAGTCCTACGGCGTGTGACTCCTATGGCCTGTGCCGCGCCAGTCGACGCCGGGTAGTCGGCCATTGTGGTTCGAGTCAGGAGGGGTGTGCCACAATCTGGCATCGGGGGGACGAGTCGTGAGATACGGGGGCCTCATGATCGATGCCGGCGCAATGGGTGTTCCAGGCTGGCGGGGTGGCGACGGGAATGCCGCCTATCTCGACAAGACGCTGCGCCATGAACGTGTTGAACTGAGCCTGGATGACAGCGTCAGCGCGGCCGCTGTCCGGGGGCTCATCGTCCGCGCCTCGGTGGTGGGCCTGCTCTTCTGGATGGTGGCCTTCATTCCGGTCGTGCTCGCCGCGATCGCCGCCGGTCGTCTTGGCGGCGCGGCGATCGGCTGGTGGTTCTTCGCCGGGTTCGGCGTCTTCCTTTTCGCGCTGCTGGGGTGCCGGGTGACCGAGCCGCTGGCGGAATGGCGGGTGCTGCTGGAGAACCGGGTCGACGAAGCCGAGCCCACCTACGTCGCGATAGCCGCCGCGCTCAGGAACCGGCGGATTCCGCTGGCGGTAATGCCTCGGCGTATGTACGTCGGCGACGATTCGGTGCGAAACCGGTTGGCGCTTTCCGACGGCGACTACACGGCCTATGTCTCGGTCTTCAACTACGGAACGAGCCTGTATCTCGGCTGGATGATGTGGCGGTCGCGGCGGGGATACGCGCTGATCGGGCAGTTCGTCGTGGACATGGTCAACGGCATCCGCGGCCGCCTCACCCCGGAGGAGATGGTCATGCGGACGGAGCGGCCGCGCGCGATGCGGGAGGCCGTTCACGCCGCCTGCCGGGAGGGCCTGACCGCGGCGGTCGAGTTCCGACGGCTCCCGATCGAGCAGGGCTTCCCCGGCGGCGTGCTCCCGCCGATTGACGAGCCGGCCGCGCCCGCGCCCCGTGCCGGCCACCGGGCCGGCCCACGGCCGGACCATCAGCTCGGGAGCCCCCAGCTCGGGAGTCAGGGTGCTGGCCCGAGCGGACCGCCGTGGCCCCCGCCGCCGGCCGGCGGACCGCCCGCGCCGGCCGGGCCGCCGACGGGACCGTTCTGAGCCGCTCGGTCCCAGGCACGATCGTCAGCCCGGTCGCCGAGGGCGCCTGGGCCTGGGCTGGCCTGCGCCTGTGGCCGGCCGCGTCTCTCGGCGGGTTCGGTGCCGCGGGCGGCTTCGGGGCGCCGACCGGCTCCGGCGTCGAGGCCGAGGCGGCCTGGCTGGCCGGGCAGTGGACGACCGCGTACCAGGCCCGCTTCGACCTGCGAGTGCTGGCCGATCCCGGCGGCCAGGAACCGCTGGCCTGCGCGCTGGTCGCCGGGGCGTTCGTCCAGTGGGGAGCCGACCCGGCCGAGGTCGTCGCCGACCTGCGTGACCGGCTGGGCCGGACGCCGGCCCACGTCGAGTCCGAGCTGATCAACGATGCGGCCGAACTACGGCGGTGGCTCGCGCCGTTCCAGCCGGCGCCGGATGGCCTGGCCGAGATCCGGAAGCGGATTCACTGGCGGCTGGCCGGGCGGCACGGGCTGAGCCTGGCCGTCGAACCGTTCACGGCCGCCGCCCCCGGCGGCGGGTTCCGGCCCGAGGCGGGCGCCGGCTGGCCGGCGGTGGGAGCCGAACTGGCTCGGCAGCCCCGCCCGACCCTGCTCAGCGTGTACGTCGAGCCCTACGCCGTCCGAGACGTGCTGCGGTTCGCCCTGGACTCCCTGGCCGGCGAGTACGCGGCGCGAGCCCTGCCCCAACCGTCCCCCATCCTCTACGGCCCCAGGGAGCCCGACCCGTTCGCCCAGTGGGCCGCGCCCGTCTACGCCGACGCGGCACGCCGCTACCGGGAACGCGCGTTCCGGGTCCGGGTGTCGGTGGCCAGCGCGGGCCGGCTCGAGGGCGCGCTGCCAGAGCTGGTCGCCCGGGCCGTCTCGCCGCCGGCCGGCGAGTCCGGCTCGTCCTGGCGCGGCGGCGCGGTCAGCCGGCCCGTCGAGTGGGTGGATCTGGCCGCGGCCTGGGACAACATCGCGTTAACCCGGCGGGACTGGCTCGACGCCACCTACCGGCAGGGCATCCCGTTCGGCGCGCTGAGCGAGCCCGAGCGCATCCTGTGCGACCTGGCCGACGGGTCCGAGGCGGCGGCGCTGCTCCGGCTGCCCGGGGCGGAGCCCGGCTGGCCGACTCCGTTCACCCGCGCCGGTTCGGCCGCTGACCCCCGCCCGCGCGACGAACCCGGGCCAGGGCCCGGGTACGACCGGGTGGTCGTCTGCCACGCCGACGCGGACGCAACCGCCGCCGCCGGCCTCTACGGGCGCCTGCGCCGGGACGGGCACCACCCGTGGAGCATCACCGCCGACGTGCTGCCTGGCCAGGACGGAAGGCTGGCTACCCGCGCGGCGCTGGCTCGTGCGCGGGCGGTCGTCGTCGCCCTGTCCCGGCACGCCGTGTCCAGCCGGGGCGTCCTCAACGCTCACATCCTCTGGGCACTCGAGACCGCCGAAATGCAGCCCGAGGGCGACATCTTCATCATCCCGGCCCGGCTCGAGCCCTGCGCGGTCCCGGCCCGGCTCGAGCAGTGGCGGGCGGTCGACCTGTTCCGCCCGGACGGCTACGACCGGCTCACCGCCGCGCTCGGGTCACTCCGGCCGTGACCGCCGAGGAGGGCCGGGCCTGTCGCCGGCCACCGACTCGCCGAAGGTGCCGACGCGGCCGACCCGCCGGTACGACATATGCCGTACCGGCGGATGTGGATGAAGATCCGGCCCGTCGGGGCCGTGATCGTGGGGCCGGGTCGAGTGTCCGCCGCGGCCGGTACTTGCTTGGCGAGAGCATGCGGCCACCGTGAGTTGACGCTCGGTTCCCCGATCAAGCAACCTGATCCCCTGTACATCCTCCGTGGAACCGACAGTCCGGCCGCGTAGTCGATGAGCGTCTGGCCTTTGGGTTGACGGTCGTCTTCGGTGGGCGGCAGCATGATCGAACACTCGCGCTCCGCGCAGAGCCCGCCTGACCCGCTGGAGGAGTCCGTCTGTGGTAGGCGTCGAGGACATCGCGCTGAGCGCGGCCGAGCGCCGTGACCTGATCCGGGTGCTCGCGACGATCTACCGCGCCGAGGAGGCGGCCGGGCCCGTTCTTGACCAGCTCGGCATCCCGGTCGAACGGCGGCCGGCCTGGCGCACCCTCACGCCCGAGCAGTGGTGGACACTGCTCGCGCACGACCTCGACGCCGGCATCGTCGCCGCGCCCTACCGGGAGCTGGCCGGGCTCGCGCTCGCGGCCGCGCCATTCAACGCGGTGCTGGGCCGCATCGCCGCCCGCCACGGCCTGACTCCACCGAGCCGGGCCGATCGGGGCCAGGCCGATCCGGGCCAGGCCGCTCCGGGCTCGGACCGCCCCGGACCCGAACGTCTCGAACCGAGCCGCCGGCCGGTGTTCCTGGCGTACGCCGAGGAGGACCGTGCGCAGGTCGCGAGCTGGTACCGGCGGCTGACGGACGACGGCGTGCCGGTCTGGATGGATGTCGAGGACATCCCGCCCGGCCGGGCCTGGCAGTGGGCGATCCGCGAGGCGATCGTCGAGGCCGCGGCGTTCGTCGTGTTCCTGTCCACCGCCTCCCTGAGCCGCCGCGGCTACGTCCATCGGGAGGTGACGCGGGCGATCGAGGTGGCCGAACAGGTGCCAGAAGGCGGGACCTTCATCATTCCGGCCCGCCTCGACGCCTGCGAGCTGCCCGCCCGCCTGAACGAGTGGAACGCCGTCGACATGTTCGCGCCGGACGGCTACCACCGGCTCCTCTCGGCGCTCCGGGACCTGGTGTGACGCCGGCCTGCTCAGCCGGTCGAGGCGCGCAACAGATCGGCGTACTCGGGGTGGCGGGTGATGTAGGCCCGGATGAACGGGCAACTGGGGACGACGACCAGCCCGCGCCGGCGGGCGTCGTCGAGTGCCCCGGCGGCCAGCGCCGAACCGATGCCATGGCCCTCGAACGCCGGGTCGACCTCGGTGTGGGTGAACACGATTCGCCCGGGGCGCAGCTCGTAGTACGCGAACCCGGCCGGGGCGTCCGGCCCGGCGTCAGTCCGGATCTCGTAGCGGGACTGCTCGGAATTGTCCTCGACGGTCGTCGACATGGCTTCATGCTGCCAGCTGGGCTCGCCGTGCGCCGGTCCCGTGTCCGTTCTCGCCGATCTTGGCGCCTTCTCATCGATCGTCGGCGGACCTGGATGATTCTCAGTCGATCGGGTTTAGGCGCGGTCGATATGCCCGAGATGCAGGTGGCGACCCCAAAGTCCGCCCCGGGCGCCCTTTTGCGCCATCACGATCACGGGAAGGCTGGGAAGGGAGCCGAGGGTGACACGCGTGCGGCTGGCAGATGGGATCAGGGCTCATGGGCTCACAGCGATCGGCATTGAGCCGGGATTCGCCATGGGCGGCGCGGGTGGAGTTGCTGCATGAGTCGGAGCGGACTCGGGTCACTCGGCTGGTGTCCGACGTCGGGACCGTGATCCGGAAGGAGCCGCTGGGGCCTGACGCGCCGCGGCGGTTGCGGCATGAGGTCGAGATCCTCGAGCAGCTGTCCGGGGTCGAGGGGGTCGTGCAGGTGGCGGCCGGCGTGCCGCCGTCGGCTGGGTCGGTCCTGCTGGTCGATGTCGGTGGCACTGTTCTGTCCGAGCGGGCTACGCCGCTGGATCCGGCCGAGCTGGTCGACCTGGCGGCATCGCTGGCGCGCGCCGTGGCTGGAGTGCACGGGCGGGGTGTGGTGCACCGGGACATCAATCCGGCGAACATCGTGGTGGGCGGCGACCGGGACGTGCCCTGTCTGATCGACTTTGCGCTGGCCACGACGTTCGCGACCGTCGAGCCGGGGTTCGCGCCCCGCAGCGAGATCGTCGGCACGCTGCCCTATCTCGCGCCGGAGCAGACCGGCCGGACTGGCCGCCAGGTCGACCAGCGGGCTGACCTGTACGCGCTCGGGGCGACGCTGTACGAGCTGGCCACCGGGGCGCCGCCGTTCGGGACGGGCGACCCGCTGCGGATCCTGCACGACCATCTCGCCCGGGTGCCGCGACCGCCGTCGGCTGTGAACCCGGCGGTGCCGGCCGGCCTGTCGGCGATCATCATGCATCTGCTGGAGAAGGAGCCGGACGACCGCTACCAGAGCGCCGACGGGTTGGCGCACGATCTCGCCCTGGTGCGCTGTGGCACGCCGGTGCGGCCCGGCGAGCACGACCTTCCGGCGCGGGCGCTGACGCCGTCCCGGCTGGCCGGTCGGGACGGGGAGATCGGGGAGCTGGGCTCGGCGTTCGCTGACGCGCTGGCGGGCCGCTGCCGTGGGCTGCTCGTCAGCGGCGCGCCGGGGGTGGGCAAGACGTCGCTGGTCAACGAGCTGCGGCCGGTCGTGGCGGGTGCCGACGGCTGGTTCGTGGCCGGCAAGTTCGACCAGTACCGCCGGGATCAGGAGTATGACGCGGTTGTTCAGGCGTTCCGAGCGCTGGGCCGGCTGTTGCTGGCCGAGCCGGAGGACGACCTGGCCGGGGTCCGGGACCGGATGCCGCGGGCGTTGGGGCCGGGCGCCGGGCTGATCAGCGCCATCGTGCCGGAGCTGGCGGCGCTGCTGCAGGTGTCACCGGATCCGGGGGACCCGATGACCGCCCAGGCGCGGTTCTCACGCGCGGCGGTGGGGATGCTGCGGGCCGTTGCTTCCCGGAAGCGGCCGCTGGTGTTGGTCGTCGACGATCTGCAGTGGGCCGGGCGGACGGCGCTGGGTTTCGTCGACCTGATCCTCAGTGGTGAGGAGGAGGTTGAGGGGCTGCTGTTGGTCGGTGTGTACCGGGAGAGCGAGGTGGACGCCGCTCACCCGCTGACGCCGATGCTGGCCCGCTGGCGACGGCAGCCCGTCTGCCCACGGCAGCTGCGGTTGGGCGCCCTGGCGCCGGACGGTCAGGCGGGGATGGTGGCCGACCTGCTGCGCCTGGCCCCGCGGCCCGCCGCCGAGCTCGCGCGGCTGATCGCGCCAGCCACCGGAGGCAACCCGTACTACACGGTGGAGCTGGTCAACGCGCTGCGCCACGAGGGCGTCCTGGTTCGCGGCGACCGCGGCTGGCGATGGGACGAGTCCGTGCTGCGCGGCAGGCTGGAGCGCGTGGACGTGACCGACCTGTTGGCCGCGCACGTGGCCACGTTGCCGCCGGCCACCAGACACCTGCTGGCGGTGATGGCCTGCCTGGCCGGCTCGGTGGAGCTGGACCTCCTCGAGGCCGCGACCGGGCTGGCGGCGGACGAGGTCGAGCGGCGGCTCGGCCCCGCGTTCGCCGACGGCCTGCTGGTGGCGGAGTCCAACGGCCAGTCCGGCGTGCGGTTTCACCATGACCGGACGCGGGAGTCCGTCCTGGGAGTCCTGGGCGCACCGGCGCTACGCGCCGAGCGATTGCGCCTGGCCCGCCGCCTCGCCGGCCGGGACGAGTTCTTCGCGGTCGCGGCCGAGCAGTACCTGCCCGTGGCCGACGCCGTGCACGCCCCCGCGGAGCGGCGGCTGATGGCACAGCTGTTCCGCCGCGCGGCCGACGAGGCGAAGACGCTGAGCAACTACCCGCTGGTGGAGCGGTTCCTGACCGCCGCGGTGGCACTCACCGACCCGGCCGACACCGACCAGCTGATCGCCCTCCACACCCAGCGCCACGCCGCCCTCTACGGCCTCGGCCGGCTGGACGAGGCCGACGAGGTCTACCAGACCATCAGCCGGCTGTGCACCGAACCGGCGCAACGCTCGGCCGCCACCGTCGTGCAGGTCAGGAGCATCACCAACCGGAACCGCGCCCGGGAGGCGATCCGGCTCGGCCTCGACCAGCTGCGCCAGCTCGGCCTCGCCGTCCCGGACCGGGACCACCTCGACGCCGAGATCGACCGCGGACTCGACGCGGTCTACCGATGGATCAACCAGACCAGCGAATCCGACGACCTGCGCCGGCCGAGAATCACCGACCCCTCGAACCTCGATGCTTTCCGGCTTATCGGCGCTCTCATGTCCGCGGCGTACTTCGCCGATCCGACGATGATGGCCTGGCTGGTCGTGCAGGCGCTGGCGATGTGGGACCGGCACGGCCCGGATCCCACCCTGCTCACCCCGGCCGGCAACGCCCCGCTCGTGACCATCACCCGCAGGCAGGACTACCGCACCGGGTATCGCATCCTGCGGCGCATCCTCACGGTCGGTCAGGCCCGCGGCTTCGAGCCGGAAATGTGGCAGGCGCGATTCGTGTACGTAGCGGTTACCGGCCCCTGGTTCGACCCGCTCGACGACAACGTGGCCGCGACCCGTCGCGCGCTGGAGGGTCTGCTGCGCAGTGGCGACCTGCAGAACGCGTGCTGGGCCCACATGGTGCTGGAGTACCACCTGCTGGACTGCGCGCCGTCGCTGGACGATCATGTCGCCGCGGTCGACGCCGGGCTGGCGTTCGCCACCCGGACCGGTAATGACGTTGCCGGCGAGACGTTCCGGGTCCGGCGCCAGCTGGCCGGGGTGCTGCGCGGCGAGGCCGTCAGATCGGCGGCCGACGAGGCGGCTGCGCTGAGCATGCTGGCCGCCAACCCGGTCGCCGCCGCCAACCTGCACCTCAGCCGGGCGCTCACCGCGGCCATCTTCGATCATCCGGCCGAGTCGGCCTGGCACGCGGAAGCCTTCCTCTCGTTGTTCCCGTTCCCCGAGACGACCTATGGGGTCACGACGGCGCGTCTGCTGCGGGCTGTCGGCCTGGCCGGGCAGGTCCGTACCGCCACGGAGCCGACCCGGCGCGAGGAGACGTTGGCCGAGCTGGACGAGCAGGTCGAATGGCTGGCCGGGCGTGCGGCCGACGCGCCGGTCAACTTCGGGCACCTGCTGCGCCTGGCGCAGGCGGAGCGGGCCTGGGCCGTCGGCGACTTCCGCGAGGCGGCGCACGCGTTCGACGTGGCACAGTGCGAGGCCTCGACGCGGACGCGCCCGTGGCACCGGGCACTGATCCTGGAACGCGCCGCCCGGTTCCACCTCGCCCACGACATGGCGGCAGCCGGGAACGCGCTGCTCGCCGCCGCCCGCCGCCAGTACGCGGACTGGGGAGCGACCGCGAAGGTCAGCCAACTCGACTGGGCCCAGCCCACGCTACCGGCCGAACCCGCCGGCGCGGAACCGAAGATGCAACCACCGGCCCAGCCCGCGCCCCGGCGCGCCACCCTCACCACCGGCACCATCGACCTGCTCGGCGTCGTCGCCGCCTCCCAGGCACTCAGCTCCGAGACCAGCGTCGAGGGCCTACGTACCAGCGTCGTGGGAATCCTGTCCGCGATGACCGGCGCCACCGGCGTCCACCTGCTGCTACGCGACCTTGAGCAACAGGAGTGGTGGGTGCCAGCCGGCGACGCCGGCACCGTCCCGCTCGGCGAGGCCGGCCGACGACGGCTGCTGCCACCCTCGGTCATCCGTTACGCCGAACGCACCCAGGAACCCCTCGTCATCGCCGACGCCACCCGCGACGACCGCTTCCACCGGGATTCCTTCTTCCTCGGCCTCGACCGCTGCTCCCTGCTCGCCATCCCCATCACGATCCGCGGCGAGCAACGGGCGATGCTCCTGCTGGAAAACCGGATGATCCGCGGCGCGTTCACCACCGAACGCCTCGAAGGAATCATGCTCATCGCCGGACAACTCGCCGTCTCCCTCGACAACGCCCAGGTCTACACCTCCCTGGAACACAAGGTCGCCGAACGCACCCAGCAACTCGCCGCCGCCAACCAGCGGCTCGAGCAGCTCTCGGTCACCGACCCGCTGACCGGACTGGCCAACCGGCGACGCCTCGACGAGGCCCTCCGCGCCGAATGGCTCCGGGCAACCCGCCAGGCGACACCGATCGCCTTCGCCATGATCGACATCGACCATTTCAAGCTCTACAACGACCACTACGGCCACACCATCGGCGACCGCTGCCTCCAGCGCGTCGCCGCCTGCCTGGCAGGCAACTCCCGTGCCACCGACCTCGCGGCCCGCTACGGCGGCGAGGAGTTCGCCATCGTCATGCCCGACACCGGCCTCGACGCCGCCACCCGGCTGGCCCGACGCCTGTGCGTCACCGTCGCACAGCTCGCCGAACCGCACCCCCTGACCGCCAACAAGATCGTCACCGTCAGCATCGGCGTCACCGCGGCCACCCCCACCTCCCATGACGACCCGACAACCTTCGTCGAACTCGCCGACGCGGCGCTCTACCGGGCCAAGGACCGCGGCCGCAACCGGGTGGAAACGGCACTCCCGCGCACAACGGCGCTCTCACCCCCCGCGTCGCGGTAACCGGGGTCGGAGGTACCACCCGAGTACCACCGAAATCCGCCCGTCTGGGCGGGCCATATCGCCTACCGTGAAACTCATCGGAGCGGCGGTGCGCGAACAGCGAGACGGGGGGCCTGGCCGATGACTCTCCCGCCGCCGGAGGACGGGCCGTCGCTCGCCGACGACGCCGTGCCCGTCGGTGCCCGGACGCTGTGCCACGAATGCCACGGCCGGCGGCATCTCACCCGGCTGATGATGGCGCGGATCAGCGGCCAACCGGCGATCGTCTACTCCAGCCGGCCCTGCCCGCGCTGCTCCACCGGCCTGCTCAGCGGGGTCATCGCCCCGGTGTGACCGCCGCCGCGGCCAAGCCGCCGGCCGGACTCGTCCCGGCCGGACCTGGCCCGCCCGGACCTGTTTCCGCCGCGCCGCGCAGTCCGCGCACGTCCGGCGCGCCGAGCCGGGCCGCGTCGGCGGTCAGGTCGTCGGCCTGGCGCTGGGACTCCCGCTCGGCCGCCACCCGGGCCCGGTAGTGCTCGATCTCGCTGGCCGCCCTCGTGCTGTCCCAACCCAGGACATCCGCCACCAGCTCGGCGACGTGCTCGGCGGCGGCCAGCCCCCGGTCCCAGGTCTCGATCGAGATCCGGGTGCGGCGGGTCAGGACGTCGTCCAGGTGCAGCGCGCCCTCGTGCGACGCGGCGTAGACGGCCTCCGCTGCCAGGTAGCCGGGCGCGCCGCGCAGCGGCTGGCCCAGCGCCGGGTCGGCCTCGATCAGCGCCAGCACCTCCTCGGCCAGCGTCCCGTAGCGGTGCAGCAGGTGCTCGAGGCGAGCCACGTGCAGGCCGGCGGCCCGGGCCGTGCGCTCCCGGGCGTTCCAGGCGGCCGGGTAACCGTCCGCGCCCAGCAGCGGTACCCGGTCGGTGCAGGACGCCGGCACCCGGGCCTCGATGCCGTGCGCGGCCGCGTCGACGGCGTCCGCCGCCATCACCCGGTAGGTCGTGTACTTGCCGCCGGCCACCATCGTCAGCCCGGGGACGGGCGAGACGACGGCGTGCTCCCGGGACAGCTCGGAGGTCTCCTCCGACTCGCCGGCCAGCAGCGGCCGCAGCCCGGCGTAGACGCCGACGATGTCCTCCGGCGTCAGCGGCGTGCGCAGCACCCGGTTGACCTGGCCGAGCAGGTAGTCGATGTCGCCCCGGCTGGCCGCCGGGTGGTCGCGGTCGAGGTTCCAGTCGGTGTCGGTCGTCCCGACGATCCAGTGCGCGCCCCAGGGGATGACGAACAGGACGCTGGTCGGCGTGCGCAGGATCAGCCCGGACGTGGCGTGCACCCGGTCGCGGGGAACGACGAGGTGGACGCCCTTGGACGCCCGGACCGACAGCTGCCCCCGCCCGCCGATCATCGCCTGGATGTCGTCGGTCCACACCCCGGCCGCGTTGATTGTCTGCCGGGCCCGGATGGCCAGGCGGGCGCCGCTTTCCAGGTCGGTGGCCTCGACGCCGCTGACCCGCTCGCCCTCGCGCAGGAAGCCGGTCACTCGCGTGCTGGTGGTGACCAGGGCGCCGTAGTGGGCGGCGGTGCGGGCGACGAGCATGGTGTGGCGGGCGTCGTCGACCTGGGCGTCCCAGTACTGGATGGCCCCGACCAGCGCGTCCTTGCGCAGGGCGGGGACGATTCGCAGGGCCTGGGCCCGGGTCAGCTGGCGGTGGCGGGGCAGACCGCCCCGACCGCCCAGACTGTCGTAGAGGGTGACCCCGGCGCCGAGGTAGACGCGCTCCCAGGCGTGGTGGGTCAGCGGCAGCAGGAACGACACCGGCCGCACCAGATGCGGGGCGAGGGTGTCGAGCAGCAAGGTGCGCTCGCGCAGCGCCTCGGTGACCAACGACACGTTGAGCTGCTCGAGGTAACGCAGGCCGCCGTGGATGAGCTTGGACGAGCGGCTGGACGTCCCGGCGGCCAGGTCGCGCGCCTCGACCAGGGCGACGGACAGGCCGCGGGTCGCCGCGTCGAGCGCGACGCCGGCGCCGGTGATCCCGCCGCCGATCACCACGACGTCGAAGGTCTCCCGGGCCATCCGGCGCAGGGTGAGCTGGCGGGCGGACGGGCTGAGGCGGGCCGGCGTCGCCATAACGTGTCTCCCGGTCCTGTAGCCATTTCATGGCCTCCGGGCGCGCGGCTTCGCCATGATCGCGTGCCCTTCGGCCACTCCGACATTTCGGGCGGTGGCGCTCGGCGCTCCCCGCGCCGTCCCGTCTCCCATGCTGCCACGGGCGGCGCGCGGTCACCGGCTGTAGACCTTTCAGGGCCTCCGGGCGCGCGGCTTCGCCATGATCGCGCGCCCTTCGGCTGTAGACCTTTCAGGGCCTCCGGGCGCGCGGCTTCGCCATGATCGCGCGCCCTTCGGCTGTAGACCTTTCAGGGCCTCCGGGCGCGCGGCTTCGCCATGATCGCGCGCCCTTCGGCTGTAGACCTTTCAGGGCCTCCGGGCGCGCGGCTTCGCCATGATCGCGCGCCCTTCGGCTGTAGACCTTTCAGGGCCTCCGGGCGCGCGGCTTCGCCATGATCGCGCGCCCTTCGGCTCGGAGGAGCCCCTCCCGCCGACCCCGGGGACGGGCGGCGCGGCCGGCGTGGACACTAATGATCGTGTCCGCCCGTCCGCCGCGCGTGCCCTCGGCCCTGTTCGAGCTGCGCGTCACCGCGACGCGGGGCCTGCTCGCCCTGCGCTCGGCCGCGATTGTCCTGCTCGTGGTGTACGTGGCGGTGTGGTGGGGGCGCTACTACGGCCACCACCCGGTGGCGACGGCGGTCGCCGCCGCCACCGGCGCGGGGTGGGTGGGGTTCGCCATCACGGTCCGGGCGCGGGACGCGGTGCCCGCCGCCCTGGCCGCCGCCGACATCGCCGCCGTCGGCCTGCTCGCGCTGACCGCCCGGGCCTGGCTGCCGCCGGACGCGGTCGGCGACTCGGCCAACTGGATCGCCATTGGTGTGATCAACGCCATTTTCATGGCCGTCTGGCAGGTCGCGGGCCGGCGGTTCTGGGCGGTGCTGGCTGGGCTGGCGCTGGCCACGCTGGCCGGCGCGTTCGGCGCGGTCCCGGCCGTCGTCACCTCCACCTTCCTGCTGCTGGCGCTGGGGTCGATGTTCCGCCTGGCCATGACCCGTCTGCGCCGCACCGCGCGGGACGCCGACGCCCGGCTGGCCGAGACGTCGGCCCGGCGCACGGCCGAGCAGGTCGCCGCCCAGCGGACGGCGGATCGCCGCGAGCACGACCGGCTCATCCACGACACCGTGCTGAACACGCTGACCGGCATCGCGCTGGGCGGTGGGGGAGACCGGGCGACCAGCGCGGAGCGCTGCGCGGCCGCCGTCGACGTCCTGGTCGGGGACCGGCTCCTGGCTGAGATCGGGCATCCCACCGGCGGCTTCGGCGACCTCGGCGCGCCGACCGACATCCGGGCCGGACTGGCGGCGGCCGTCGCCGCCGCGCGGGGGCGAGGACTGCGGGTCGAGGTCGACGTGCGGATGGACGGTCCTCAAAGCGGCCCTGAAAGCGGTGCTGGACGCGGTGCTGGAGGCGGTCCTGGAGGCGGCTCTGACAGCGGTCCCGAGGCCGGTCACGAGCTGCCGGGCGAGGTCGTGGCGGCCCTGGCGGGCGGGGTCGGGCAGGCGCTGGAGAACGTCCGCCGCCACGCCGGAACCGGCCGGGCCATCCTGACCGGGACTGTGTCGGCCGACCGGGTGCGGCTGGTGGTCCGTGACTGGGGTGTCGGGTTCGACCCGGGCGCCGTCGACGAGGCCCGCCTCGGCCTGCGCGGCTCGATCATCGGCCGGGTCAGCGACGTCGGCGGCTGGGTCGAGGTCGCCTCCCGGCCCGGCGCCGGCACGGCGGTGACGTTCAACTGGCGGGCGCCCGAACCGGACCCGGCGCTGGCCGAGGCGGCGTCCGCGCTGCGCGCGGCCTACGACCGAGGCATCCGCCGGGCGGTCGCGACGCTGGCCGGCGGGTGGCTCGCGCTGATGCTCATCCCGGCCGGGGCCAGCCTGAGCTACGTGCGCAGACCGGCCGCGGCGGCCGCGATCTGGCTGGTGATGGCGGCGGGCCTGGCCGGGCTCGTACCGGCCGCGCGCCGCCGGCCGCTGAGGCGGGCCGAGGCGGGCGCGTTGGCGCTGCTCGCGCTGGGCGGCGTCGCCGCCGGCGGGCTCAACGTCGCCTCCGGGGCCGACACCGTCCGGTTCATGGACTGGCCGACGACCCTCATGGCGCCGGTGCTGGTCGCCCTGCTCGGGGTGTCGCGGCCGCTGGTGGAGTGGTTGGCTGTGACCGCGCTGTGCGGGGCGTCGGCCGTCGCGCTGACCGTCGAGCGGGGCGGCACCGGCCCGCTGGTGCTGTCCCGACTGGTCGCGACCCTCTACGGCCTGGTCATCCTGCAGGTCATCTGCGCCCAGTTCGGACCGGTGCTGCGGGCGAGCGCCGAGGCGACCGCGCGGGCGGCCGAGGAGGAGACCGCCCTCGCCACCGCCGCGCAGGCCGCCGCGGCCATCCGGAGCGACCGCCGGGCCGGCCTGAGCCGCTTCTCCGGCGACGCGCTGCCGCTGCTGGCGGCGATCGCCAACGGCGAGTGCGACCCGGCGGCGCGGGAGACCCAGGTCAGCGCCCGCGTCCGGGCGGCCGGGCTGCGCCGCGTGCTGGCCGCGTCCGGGCAGCGGGCGGCGTTCCTGGGGGAACTCGAGCTGGGGGTGCGCGCGGCCGAGGAGGACGGGCTCGTCGTCGACCTCCAGCTCTCCGGCGAGGTAGAACGGATGCCGGTCGCCGTCCGGGACGCCGTGATGGCGTGCCTGGCTGACGTCCTGGGCCGGCGGGCGGCCGCGCCGGGCGGCCAGGTCGTGGTCACCGTCATGTGCGAGCCGGCCGGCGGGAGCGCGTCCATCACCTACCCGCCGGCCGAAGGCGCCTTGCCGCCGGCGGCGGCGGACCCCCTCACCGTCTTCGTGGACGACGACCTCGTCTGCGTCGAGGGGAGCTGGACCGGGTCCCCAGCCCCATCCGGGTCGGCGTCCGCGGCCGGGACAGCGCCAGGGGCGGGGCCGGGCCGGGTCCCGGCGGCCGTCGGCCGGGCGGGCTGACGCCCGCGGGCCGCCGGACGGCCGCCGGGCTCAGGGCCGGGCCGTAGCCGCGCGCCCGGAGGCCCTGGGGATGGCGCGACGACGGGCCGAAGGGCGCGCGATCATGGCGTAGCCGCGCGCCCGGAGGCCCTGGGGATGGCCGATGGGCCGAAGGGCGCGCGATCATGGCGTAGCCGCGCGCCCGGAGGCCCTGGGGATAGCCGAGAGCTCGGAGTCGAGCCCGGCGTCGGTCGCGAGCTTGACGGCCAGCTCGCGGGCCCGGGGCAGCAGCGCGTCCACGTCGACGGTCAGCGGCCGGGCGTCGGCGACGATGCGCTCGCCGGCCACCCACACGCCGGCCACGTCCCGGGGCCGGGCGCAGTAGACGATCGCCTGGTACGGGTCGTGGACCAGGGCGAGCGACGGGCTGGCCTCGGCGAAGAAGACCAGGTCGGCCTGCTTGCCGACCTCGAGGCTGCCGACCTCGCTGTCGACGCCGAGGGCCCGGGCGCCCTCGATCGTGGCCATCCGCAGGACGTCGGGCGCGGTCAGCGCCCGCGCCGAGAGCCGTTCGACCTTCTGCAGCAGCGCCGCGACCTTCATGGTCTCCAGCATGTCCTGGCTGTCGTTGCTGGCCGCGCCGTCGACGCCGAGCGCGACGGTGATGCCCTCGCGGCGCAGCCGGGCCAGCGGCAGCACCCCGCTGGCCAGGATCATGTTCGAGACCGGGCAGTGGGCCACCGCGACCCCTCGCCGGGCGAAGGCGGCGATGTCGTCCTCCTCCACCCACACGCAGTGGGCGGCCACCGTCTCCCCGTCGAGCAGGCCCCAGCGTTCGGCCAGCTCGACCGAGGTGGCGCCCCGGGTGGTCCGGGAGGCGGTGAGCTCCTCGCGGATCTCGTGCAGGTGGACGTGCAGCCGGGGGGTCTGGCCGAGCAGGTCCCGGGTCGCGGCGACCAGCTCGTCGCCGCTGCTGGGGATGGTGGCCAGCCCGACCCGGAACCGGCAGCGGCGAGCGGCCGCCGCCGCGGCGGCCAGCGCCGCGTGCTCGCCCAGCACGACCTCGAGGGGACGCGGGTTCACCGAGTCGGCCGCGCCGAACGACACGTCGCCGCGCAGGCCGACCTCGTCCAGCGCCCGGACGACCCCGGGCGTCACCGGTTCGCCGGCCCGGGGCGCGAAACAGAACATGTCCGCGGTCGTCGTGATCCCCGACAGCGCCATCTCGGTCGCCTTCAGCAGCGTGCCGACGTAGGCCATCTCGGCGTCGAGCACCGGTTCGATCGGCTCGACGACGTGGACGAACCACTCCCACAGCGTGTGCGTCTCGCCGATGCCGGTGACCAGGCCCTCGGAGAAGTGCCCGTGGGCCGAGACGAACCCGGGGGTGACGATCCCGGAGCCGTCGCCGACGACCGGCAGCTCCGGGAAACGGGCGGCGGTCTGTTCATACGGGCCGACGGCAGCGATCCGGCCGCCGGTGACGGCCACGGCGCCGTCGCGCAGATGCCTGTCCCCGCCCGAGCCGTCCCCGGTCATGGTGAGGACGTGCCGCCCCCGCAGAACGAATTCCGCGGGGGCGGCACCGGTGGCCGTCATCAGTTCTTCAGCCCGATGGCCGGGTCGAGGAACTGGTTGGTGAACAGGTCAGCCGGCTTGAGACCTGGTTTGAGCTCCTTTTTCTGCCCGCTGAAAATAGGCGTCAGAATACCGATCAGGCGCTGGACGCGGCTCGACTGCATGTCACCGATCGTCGAGTTCGTGCCGTTGGAGACAATGCCGCGGTTCTTCATCGCGTTCACCGCGAAGTTGGCCAGCCCGGCGTCGTAGGTCCAGGCCGAGGCGTCGCCCGACTGCACGTCCCGGACGATCAGCGCGTTCGTCGCGTTCGGCGAGGTCATGAAGTCGACCAGGCCCTGCTGGAAGATCGGGACGAGCCGCTTGAGGCACGGCGTCATCGACGCGACGTCGCCCGACCGCACCGTCAGTGACTCTCCGTACATCGGGTAGCCCGTGTCGTTGACCAGCTGGAGGTCGACGTCGTAACTCTGGCCGCTGCCGAGCTCGTGGGCGTAGATGTAGGGCTCGGAGGTGGCGAAGCCGGCCTCCGCGACCTTGCCGCTGCTGGCCACCCATCGCGACGGGCTGCCGTCGTAGCTGCCGTCGATCTGGCTGGCCTTCAGGATTCCCGCGCCCAGCAGGTACTGCATGTAGGTGTCGGTCTGGTAGTAGAGGACCTTGGTGTCGGTCTGGCCGATGTCGACGATCGACCGGAAGTTCGGGAACGCCTTCTTGTCCCACATGATCATGATGGGGCTGATGTCGAAGGGCGCGAACACAGCGGTCGTCGGTTGCTTCAGCGAGTTCTGCACCGACTCGTCGGTCGGCACGACACCGAAGGTGATGCTCTTGTCGACGTACATCTGGGCGCTGACCTGCTGGTAGCCGATGGCCGGCCCGCCCGAGCGGATCTCCAGCTGGACGCCGGTGTCCTTGCCCCGGCTCAGCAGCTCACCGATGATCGACTTCTTGTTGTTGTCAATCTTCGGGTTCGGGCCGAGCAGCTGGAAGTAGCCGCCGTACTCCGACTCCGGGAACCAGTCGAGCTGGATGACAACCTTGTTCGGGCAGACGCCGCTCAGCGCCTGCGCCCCCGTCGCCGGCGGCGCGCTGGACATCGCGTCCGCCCCGCCGTCGCCGCCACCGGTTGTGTCCCCACTGCAACCGGCGGCCACCAGCGCGACCGCGCACATGGCCGCGGCCACGGCCAGGACCGGGCGGGTTCTGGCCCCCAGCCGCCACGGCTTGAGATGCCGCATGTCTTCTCCTATTCCTTTCCGAGAACGCGGCACCGCCGGCTCACCCGGCGGTGCCGCGATGTGCCGCGCCCCCGTTGGTCACCGGTCTGGGCGGCCGTGCCAGGGTCCGGTGACGACGTCCTTGATGAAACCGAAGAGCCAGAAGGTGACGACTCCCAGCAGGGAGGCCAGCATGACCGCGCCGAACATGGGCCCGGTCTCCACCCGGGCCCGGTAGACGTCGATGAGCTCGCCGATCCCGGCCTCGCCCTGTTTGAAGAAGAAGTCCCCGACGACGGCGCCGACGACAGCCAGCGTCGCCGCGACCTGAAAGCCGGTGAGAATCGCCGGCAGCCCGGCCGGCAGATCCAGTTTGACCAGCCGGGTCAGCCGGGACACGCGTTGTAGCTCGAACAGGTCGTGGAAACCCGCCTCGGCCGACTGGATACCGAACAGCGTGGCGGAGATGACCGGGAAAATCGTGATGAGGACGCAGACGATGATGCGGCTGGTGTAGCCGAAGTCGAACCACAGGCCGATCAGGGGGACCATGGCCAGCGTCGGGATCGTCTGGAGCACGACCGCCCACGGCCAGATCGACCGCTCGATCCACCGGCCCTGGCTCATCAGGATGGCGATCGCCATCCCCAGCACGATCGCGATCGCCAGCCCGATGAAGGTCACCTTCGTCGACAGCCACAGCGCCCGGAACAGCTGCGAGCGGGTCCGGGAGTCGACGAACGACTCCCGGATCACCTCGTGCGGCGGCGGGGCGAGAAAGCGGCGGTCCGGGTTGAGCAGGACGTAGCTGAACAGGTACCAGAGGCCGACCATCGCGGCGAACAGGACGAGCGGGGGCAGCCACGTCCCCAGCCGGGGCCGCCATCGCCGGCCCTCGGCCGGCGCGAGCCGGTGGGCCAGCGCCGGCCCGGCCGCGACCAGGGCGGCATCGCCGCCCAGGGCCGGCTCGTCCGGCTGCTCGCCACCGCCGAACGTCGACTCGGCCGTCCCGCTCGCGCCGGCCGCCCCACTCGTGCCACCCGCCCCGCTCGTGCCGCCTGTCCCGCTCGCCCGGCTGGCCGGTCCGCCCCTCACGCGTCCCCTCCCCGCAGCCGGCGCGAGACGTCCGCCGCCAGCGCCGTGAACTCGTCGGTGTAGCGCAGGCTGTGGCGGCGCGGATACGGGAAGGGCACCGTGAACTGGCCCAGCACCCGTCCCGGCCGGTCCGACATGACGACGACCCGCTGGGCCAGGTAGACGGCCTCGGCCACCGAGTGGGTGACGAAGACGGCGGCGAACGAACGCTCACCGTAGAGCCGCAGCAGCTCGTCGTTGAGCCGCTCCCGGGTGATCTCGTCGAGCGCGCCGAACGGCTCGTCGAACAGGAACAGGTCGGGGGAGAGCGTCAGCGCGCGGGCGATCGACACCCGCATCCGCATCCCGCCGGACAGGGCGCGCGGCCGGTGCTTCTCGAACCCGGCCAGGCCGACCAGCCGGATGGCCTCCTCGGCGCGGGCTCGGCGCTCCGCCCGCCCCACCCCGGCCAGCTCGGCCAGCAGCTCGACGTTGCGGCGCACGCCGCGCCACGGCAGCAGCGTCGCGTCCTGGAAGACGTAGCCGACCTGCTCGGCCCGGACGGCGGCCCGCCCGGACGTCGGGGTGGACAGGCCGGCGGCGATGCGCAGCAGGGTGCTCTTGCCGCAGCCGGACGGGCCGACGACGGCCACGAACTCGCCGGGGGCGACCGAGAAGTCCAGCGGGGTCAGCGCGACGGTCGGGCCGAAACGCATTCCGACGCCGGTGAATTCCAGCGCGGGTGGGCCAGGCTCCGCGCCGGGCGGTTTCGCGTCGGGCGGTTTCGCGTCGGGCGGTTTCGCGTCGGCCGGCTTTGCGTCGGACAGCTCCGCGCCGGGCGCTTTCGGGTCGGCCGGCCTTGCACCGGACGGCTTCGCGGGGGGCTTTGCGGCGCGGGGCGACGCCGGGTCGCGGTTATCAGGCCCCGATCCTTCTCGGCGCGGGGTTGGGGTGGTGTTGCTTTTCGGTTCACCGGCCCGCGGTGCCGTGTCCGGGCCGGTCTCACCCGACCGGTGTACGGCTTCGGGCGCGGATTTCTCTACCGCCATCACCCACTCCGGCGCCGGTTGTGGACCGCGCGACCGCGCGATCGTTCTCGTATGCGATCACTGTCTTCTCGGCAACGGGCCGGAACGTCGGGCGCGAAATTGCGCGGTAACGTACCCGGACCCGCGGGCCGACTCTAGTTAGTCGCCGCCGTGTCGGTCCACTGGAACGGCACCGTCGTGAGATCACTCGGATAGACAACGCCTTCGCGACCATTGCTGAACTGTTCCACGACGACGTTCGCGAGGGTGTTCTGATGGCTGCCGTCGAAGGCCACTCCGGTCCAGGGCATGACGGTATCGGCCCCGGGCAGCCGTAACGCCAGCAGGGCGGTGCGTATGCGGGAGCGGTCGGCGTCACCCGAGTTCTGGATGGCGTAGGCCAGGGTCATGACGGCGGTGAAGCTGCTGGCGGCCTCTTCGGTCATCGCCGTGCCGTACCGGCGCTGGTAGGCGGCGGCGACGGCGCTGGCGCGAGGGTTGCGGGCGGCCAGCACGGGTGACCAGGCGACGTCGCGGGCGAGCCCCGCGAACCCGGACCCGCCGGGCGCGGCGCCTATGTTGTCCCCGTGGACGATCAGGCCTCGGGGCCGGTAACCGATGGCCTGGATGGCGCTGATCAATCGGTTCGTCGAACCATTTGACGCGATAAAGTCCAGAATGTCCGGATTGCTCGACCGGACCTGCCGGACTTCGGCCGCGAGGTCGGACCCGTCGGCGTAGGTGATGTCGCTGACAATCTGCTGGCCGGCTTCGTTGGCGAACTGCAGGGTCATGGCGGCCATGTCGTTGCCGGTGCTGTCGTCGGCGTGCAGCATCGCGATCCGCACCCCGCCGCCAGGCGGTCCCACCGCGCCCATCAGGGAAAACAGCGCGGTTCCGAAGGCGTCCGCGTTCGGCCCGGTCCGGAAGAACCAGTCGAGACCACCCAGGGTCAGCGCGCTCAGGCTGGCGTCTCCGCTGATGAAAGGCGTCGACAGGCGCTCGGAGCGCTGGCTGGCGTCGAGAGTGACATCCGGGTCGTACGCGCCGGTGATCCCGACCACGTGGTCGACGGCGGACAGCCGGTCGGCTTCGTCCACGCCGCGTTGCCGGTCACTGCCCGTGTCCGCGGTGACGAGATTGAGCCGGCTGCCGCCGTGCGCGTCGAACAGACCGTCGCGGAACGGCCGGAACTGGTCCGACGTGGAGTTGGCCAGGTCAACGGCAAGCTGCGCGCCCCGGACCTCCTCCTGGCCGGCGGCCGCGTTCGGCCCGCTCGTGGGAGCGAGCAAGCCAATTTTCACTACGGACGGCGGCTTGGAGCCCGACCCAGAACTGGAGCAGGCCGCGATACTCAATGTGACCACTGCCACAGCCACGGCGGTGAGCCGCCGACCAGCGCGGTGGGAGCGGGCGACCATCAGCGGGCTCCCTTCGTCGGTGCGTCCAAACCGGTTCCCCGGTTGTCCTGAGCTGCCCGGACCTGGTTTCCAGGGCCGGGCCGCCGTCGCGGCGGCCGTCTCGATTCCGACACGGACCCTAACCCGCGCGGCGCAAGCCGGATGCGGGGGGTCGCCGGCCCCGACCGTACTCACAGTCGGTGAAAATTGAACTACTCTGCGCCGTAGTTTCGCGGTTGCAAATATCGGTGTGTGTTCCGTTCGACGTGCCTGGATATTGCCTACAGATAGCCACCTTGGCGACCCGTGTTCATCCGCCCGGCGATCCCACCTATAGTTCCCTTGTCACGGCGTGCTGTCGGGGGCTGTCAGAAAGGCGCGGGTTCGTGCGCGGATCGGGAAAGGACGGGCGGAGTGTGGGCGCTGATCCGCCGGCCCGCGGGCGTCACCGCGAGAACACGCCGGCCGGGGGCCTGGGCATCCCCGGCCCCGGCGAGGCGACCAGGCCGGGCACGGGCTCGCCGGTCAGCGGGATGCCGGTCGGCGGGTCGCCGGCCGGCGGGGTGGGGGCAGCGGGTGGCGCGGGTTCAGCGGCCGGAGCACGGCCGGCCGGCGAGCGCGGCGCGGCCCGGCAACAGTCAGAGCGGGGGGAGATGAGTCCGGCGGTGTCGGTGCTGTCGTCGGCCCCTCGGCGGGCCAACCCCCTGAGCCTGCGCGACCGCCCGGTCCGCACGAAGCTGGTCGCGGCACTGCTCGTACCGACCGTGGCCTTCCTCGTGATGGCCTGCCTGTCGGCGGCGGCGTCGGTGTCGCGCGCCAACGGCTACCAGGACGGGGTCAGCCTGGCCACCCTCGGGCGCGACGTCACCGCGACCGTCCACGAGCTCCAGCTGGAGCGAGACATCGCCGCCGGCTTCGTCGGCAACGAGCGGCGCGCGCTCGGCCCGGACGAGAAGAACAAGCCCGGCCAGCGCCTCGCGACCCAGGAGCACACGGTCGACGTGGCCGTCGCCGGCTTCCGGGGTGCCCTGGCCCGCACCCGCGGCGACCTGCCCGCCTCGACCCGGGCCGTCGCGAACGCCGCCGAGAGCGCGCTGACCGAGCTGCCCGCCCTGCGCGCCGCGGTCAACCCCGGGCAGGGCCTGCCCGGGGGGGCCATCACCGACCAGTACTCCGGCACGATCGCCGCGCTGCTCAACCTGGACGTCCAGATCGGGCGGGCCAGCGGTGACGAGCACCTCCGCCAGGAGGTGACCGCTCTCAACGACCTGTCTAACCTGAAGGAGCTCAGCTCCCAGGCCCGGGGGATGCTCTACTCGGTCGCCTTCAACGGGCGGTTCCAGTTCCGCCAGGGCCAGGACCTGGCCAGCCTGCTTGCCCGCGAAACCGCCGCCGAGAGCCGGTTCCGGGCCGACGCCGACCTGAACGAGCGTTCCTTCTACGACCAGACGGTCACCGGCCAAGCCGTGCTCGCCGCGACCCGCATCGAGTCGACCGCGATCGACCTGGCCGGCCGTAGTTCGATCAACGTCGACCCGCAACAGTGGTACAACGCCAGCACGACGCGCATCGAGCTGCTGCGCACGGTCGAGGAGCACCTGCTCGGCCAGGTCATCAACCAGGCCTCCCACCTGCGCGACGACGCCTGGCGGCAGGTCGCGATCACCGGCGCCGGCATCGTGCTGATCCTCGTCCTGGCCTTCTCGCTCTCGTTCGTCATCGCCAGCTCGATGGCCGACCCGCTGCGCCGGCTGCGCAACAACGCCCTCGAGGTGGCCCACACCCGGCTGCCGCGCCTCATCGAGGAGCTGCGAACCGCCGAGGGCGAGACGCCGCGCATCCGGATCGAGCCGGTCGGCATCGACAGCCGGGACGAGATCGGTGAGGTCGCGCGGACCGTCGACGAGCTCCAGTACGAGGCGGTCCGGCTGGCTGCCGAGCAGGCAACGCTGCGCCGGGGCGTCAACACGATGTTCCTCAACCTCTCCCGGCGCAGCCAGGCCCTCATCGAGCGGCAGCTCTCGCTGATTGACCAGCTGGAGGCGGCCGAGCAGGACCCGACCCAGCTGGAGAACCTGTTCAAGCTCGACCACCTGGCCACCCGGATGCGCCGCAACAGCGAGAACCTGCTGGTCCTCGCGGGCGCCGGGATGGGCCGGCGGCGGGCCAAGCCGGTCTCGCTGGCCGACGTCCTGCGGGCCGCGATCGGCGAGATCGAGCAGTTCGAGCGAGTCGACATCCTCAGCGTGCCGAACGTCGAGATCGCCTCCCAGGCGGTCAACCACGTCGTCCACCTCGTGGCCGAGCTGCTGGAGAACGCCGCCCAGTTCTCCCCGCCGCACTCGGCGGTGAGCCTGTCGGCCTACGCGCTGGCCGACGGGGGCGCGCTCATCAAGATCGAGGACGCCGGCATGGGCATGTCGGACTCCGAGATCGCGGCGGCCAACCGGCGCCTGGCCGAGGCCCCGATCTTCGACTTCTCCATCGCCCAGCGCATGGGTCTGTTCGTCGTCGCCCGGCTCGCGTCCCGGCACAAGGTCCGGGTACGCCTGCAGCGCTCGGCCGCCGGCGGTGTCACCGGCATGATCGAGCTGCCGGCGATGCTGCTGGCCAGCCCGAAGGTCCCCGCGCAGAACCGGCTCGGGTCAAGCGGGCCCACCGCCGCGCTCGGGCCGGGGGCTTCGGGCGTGGCCGGACGGACGGGGCCCGGGGACGGGCCCGGCACGTTCCTCGGGTCGGCGCCGGCCATCGGTGGCCTGGGGGACCAGGTCGCCGGGCACGACGGCGCCTTCGCGCTCGACCCGGACAGCACCGTCACCCCGCCGATGAACGGGCACGGGCCGGGCGGGCGTGGCGCGGGCACCGGCGCTCCGTCCGCTCCGTCCGCTTCGGCAGGGCCGTCCGGGCCGACCGGGCCGTCCGGGCTGTCCGGGCCGCCGCCGGGCGGCTCCATCGAGCCCTCGACGGGTCCGGTCGTCCTGCCGCGAGACGTGAACGCGCTGCCCCGATCCAGAGGCACCGGCCCGTCCACCACGCCCCCGGCCCGGGGCGGGAGCCCGGCCGCGGGCTCAGACACCGGCGGGACCTGGTTCTCCGCCGCCGACCAGGCCCGGACGCGGGGCGAGGCAGGCGGCGGGAGCCTGGACCGGCGTAACCCGGGCGCGGCGGCGGCCGCCGCCAGCGGGCCCATCCCACCTGGCGCTGGTGCTCCTGGCGACGCCGCCTCTGGCGGCGTTGGTTCCGGTGCCGGGGCACCTGGCATCGGAACCCCTGGCGCGACTGGCCCCGCAGGCGTTGCCGCGGGCAGCGAGACCGACCTGTACCGGACCGGCTCGTTCGAAGCCGGTTCGTTCGAGACCGGTTCGTTCGAGACCGGTTCGTTCGAAGCCGGCCCGTACGATCCCGGCGCGTACGAGGCCAGCCCGTACGACGCCGACGCCCGCGGCGGCGGTCAGTACGGCGACGGCGCCTCTCGTGGCCAGTCCCGCGAGCCCGCCGGCTACGGCGACGCCGACGGCCCACCGCCGCGAGACGATCGGGGCGGCTACGGCGACTACCCGGCCGCGTCCGGCGCGCCCGGCTGGTCCGACCAGGAGGACTGGTCGGACCAGGAGGCGGCGCGGACCGCCTTCGGCGGCCGCGGCGGCGAGGCCGCGCGTCCCGCCGGAGCCGACCAGACGATCTTCACGTCGCTGACCGACCTGTACGGCCTGCGCGGTCGCCCGGCCGAGGGCGCCGCCGAAGGGGACGGCGGCGCCGGAAGCTGGCCCGACCAGCTCGGCGTCGACGTGCGGTCGGCCGACCGAACATCCGACCGAACATCCGACCGGGCGGCGGATCGGTCGGCGCGCGGAACTGACGCGGAGCCGACCGAGCAGATCCCGCCGCGGCGAGGCGGGACCCGACCGGCCGACCCGGCACCGCCCGGTCCCGGCCGGGCTACCGGACCTGATCTGCCCCCCGACCCGGGCAGCACCGGTCCGCTCACCCTCCCGGGCCGGGCTGGCGGTGGTCAGACCGGCGACAGCGGCCGCCCGGAGCGGGTGTCCTGGGCGGGGGAGCGGGCCCGCAACGCCGACGAACGCCGGCTGAGCGAGCTGCGGCAGATGCGCGAGGCGCGGCGGCTGCACGAGATCCGCGGGAACGGCGAGGCGCTCCCGGGTGACGACGCGGTGCCGCCCTCGGGCGGGGGCCGTCGCCCCGTGCCGACCGGCCGGCCGAACTCCCGGGTGGACGAGCGGCGGCAGGCCGCCCAGACCGCCAGCCCCTGGGAGACCCAGCGCGCCCCCGGGCCGACCGGCCCCGACCCGCGCCCGGCCGGCGGACCTCGCCCGGGCTTCGTTCCTGGTGCCGAGCGGCACGCCCCCGGCGAGTCGGTCGGAGCCGCCGGGGACCAGCGCGGCGCGCGCCGGCCGTCGGACCAGCGTGCCGCCGGCTACGACCCGTCTCGTTCGGCCAGTGCCCCCGGGGCGCCCGGCGCCGGGCCCTCCTCGGCCGGGCCGTCCCCTGCCGGGGCGTCCCCTGCCGGGCCAGGCCGGGCCGGAGCGGAGCTGTGGCAGCCCCGCGAGCAGCGCCCGACCGCGAGCGCCGACTGGCGGGGCGCCGCCCCGGCCCGCCGGGACGAGGACACGGCCCAGCCGCCCGCCCCGGCCGTCGGCGCCGACGGGCAGCCGGTCTGGTCCACCCACTCCGACCCGGGCTGGCGGGCGGCGTCGGCCGCCCAGACGCCCGTCCCCGGCGGCATCACGTCGACCGGGCTGCCGATCCGAGTTCCCCGCGCGCAGCTCGTCCCGGGCCAGACCGAGGACCCGTGGGCGGGTGCGCCGGCCGCCAACAGCAACACCGCCACCCCGCAACCCGAACAGGTTCGCGGGCGCCTGTCCAGCCTCTACGAAGGGGTGCAGCGCGCACGCGAGGTTGCCGATCCATACCGCGACGACTTCGACGGACGCCGGTCGTGACCGCCACCGGCCGGCCCGTCGTAGCAGAGCAGGAGGACGCGTGACGCAGGCGACATCCCAGGGACCAGCGCTCGACTGGCTGGTCAACACGTTCGTCGAGGCGACGCCCGGGGTCGCGAACTCGGTGGTCGTCTCCTCCGACGGGATTCTGCTGGCGGTGTGTGACGGGTTCCCCCGGGAACGGGCCGAGGAACTGGCGGCGGTCGCCTCCGGCCTGCTGAGCCTGACCGAGGGCGCCTCCCGCCTCCTGGAGGCGGGCCCCGTCAAGCAGACGGTCGTCGAGATGGCGGAGGGCTACCTCCTCCTCATGGCGGTCGGGACGGCGGCGTGCCTGGCCACGCTGGCCTCGACGACGTGCGACATCGGGCTGGTCGGGTACGAGATGACCTTGCTGGCCATCCGCGCCCGCGACACCCTGTCGCCCGCCGCGCGCACCGACGCACCCTGACGGGGTCCGGCGGTGAGACGACCACCGGTGCCCGGGGACCCCTCCGGGGAGCTCGTCCGGCCCTACACGGTCACCGGCGGGCGGGCCCGACCCCGGCATGACCTGGCGATCGAGGCGCTGGTCCTGACCACGCCGCGGGGCATGAACATGCTGCCCCAGCTCAAGCTGGAGCAGTACGCGATCGTGGCCATGTGCCGGCAGGCCCTGTCCGTCGCCGAGATCGCGGTCGCGCTGCGGCTGCCAGTCGGGGTGACCCGGGTGCTCATCGGCGACGTCGCCCAGGAGGGCTTCGTCCAGATCTACCAGCAGGCTCCGTCGAACCGGCCGGACCGGGGCCTGCTGGAACGGGTCCTGTCGGGACTGCGCCGCCTGTAAGCGTGCGGAGGCGCGCGAGCGACGGAGTGAACCGGCGGGCCAGTGACCCGCGCCGCCCGGCTTCGGCGCTCAGCCGCCGTCCGTCACGGCGTCGATGAACACGTTGAGGATGTCGGCCGGATTGCGCGAGATATAGCTTCGGGCACCGGTCGCGGCCGAGATGCGCTCCAGCGGACCGGGGTCGGCGTCCTCGCCGTAGGCGATCGTGATGATCCGGGTCGGCCGGGCCCGGTTGAACTGGGCTTTCAGCGCGTCCAGCAGCCCGGTCAGGCTCAGGCCGCCCGGGTGCCCCGGGTCGTCGTTCGCGCCGTCGGTGAGCACGACGACCTGGTTGAGCCGCCCCGGCACCCAGGCGGCGTTCTTCGCCTCGAACGCGGCCAGCGTCGTCTCGTAGAGCGCGGTGTCGTTGCGCGGCCGCATGCCGGCGGCGAGCTGACGCAGGTCGCCGAGGTGGCTGCCCAGGCCCAGGCGGGACGGGGAGTCGAGCGCGGCGACGGGGCTGAGCTGCTGGTAGTCGCGCCCGTCGGCCAGGTCGGTGGAGAACTGCCACAGGCCGACCTGGTCGTCCGGGGCGAACAGGGCCAGCCCGGTCGTCGCCGCGTTCGTCGCGAGCTGGAGCCTGGTCGCCGGCGGCAGCACACCGGTTACCTTCGTCGCCATCGAACCGGACACGTCGATGACGGCCAGCGTCGAGCCGCGCTGGTGGATCCGGTCGAAGAACCCGACCGCCGCCGCCAGGACGTCGCCGGACAGGGTGGGGACGCGGTGGGCCGGCAGGAGCGCCGGGATACCGCTCGCCGGGCTGACGGTGCCGGCGCCGGCGGGGGAGCGCAGGCCGGCGGCCCGCAGCGCGGCCTGGCCGTCGGCGGTGGACAGCCGGGCGAGGAAGCTCGCCGCGGCTCGCGCCCGCTCCGGATCGCCGGAGGCGGGGGCGGTCACCGCGTAAGGAACAGGCATCAGGTCCAGGCCGTCGCGCGGGTAGAGGGCCGTCAACGGCGTCCGCGCCGGCCCACTCGATCCCTGGCCTCGGTTGTAGGCGATGAGCTGGGCTTCCAGCATCGGCGCGGCCGACAGGTAGGGCGTCTGGCCGGGCGCGTCGTGGGCGCGCAGGGCGCTGGCCAGATCGGCCGGAGTGGCCGCGACGGCGGCGGCCGAGCGTTCGGCGCCGAGCAGCGAGAGCTGGACGCCGCGGTCGTCGGTGAACGACGTGATCGTGAACTTCGAGGGGTCGACCTTCGCGTCGGCCGCCGCCATCGCGACCAGCGCCTGCCGGCTAGCCGTCGACGTGCCGGGCAGCGCGAATCCGAAGCGGAACTCGCCCCACTCCGGATGCTCGTGGCCGGCCCAGAAATGGTTGGCGTAGCGGTCCTGGCCGAGCGCCGCCCAGCTCATCGCGTCCGCCTGCGCCCCGAGCGCGCTCACCATCGGGCCCGGCATCGCGACGACCAGCGGGCTGGACGCGATCGCCGGGCTGATGCGGGGGATGATCGCTGCCGCCGTCGGGTTGGCGCCGGCCAGGTTCAGCCAGTCGGTGGACTCCGGGACCCACACGTCCGGTGTTTCCGTCGCCGTCTGCCGGACGGTCGCCGGTTTCGCGGTCGCCGGTCTCGAGAACGTCGCGAGGGCGGTCGCTGACGGCGTGGCCGTGACCTGGACGGCGACACACCGCCCATCCACTGTCGTCCGCGACCGGTCGTAGTCGGCGGCGGTCGCGGCCAGCGGCGCGGAGACCATCGGGTCCGCGCTGACCCGCAGCGTCAGTGGATGGTCGCACCCGCCGGCGCTCGCGCTGATCCGGTGCAGCGTGACCGCGCCCAGCGTGAGGCCGGCGAGGGCCAGGACAGCCAGCAGCACCCTGAGCGGGGACGCGCGGCGCCGCGCCCGCTGACGGCGGTTGTGCCGCTGCCCGGCCCGGCGTCTACCCGTCATCGCCCGCCTCCCTCGTGAATCTCGGTGAGCGCCCGAGCAGCCGGCGCTCCGGCGTCACCCGGCTGCTGGGCGCGGGTGCGTGGTGGCGCACGGTGTCCTCCTCGACGGTGCGTCCCCGGCCCGCTGCCCGGGGCTGGGCGCGGAAGGCGGGGCAAAGCCGGCGGGCGGAGCCGCCGATCCGGTCGCTGCTCGCGCCGGCGGACGGGCTCAGACGCCACCGGATCACATCGCCTCATCGCGTCTCGAACGGGACGAACGCGGCGGAAGCACAGTCTAGGGCGGAAGGTTGACGGACTTTGCGTTGCCTACCCGGATGATCTTCACGATGCTCGTCGTCGCCGCCGGCGCGGTACGGCGTGGGCGCCGGGCGCGAATGTGGGCCGAGTGCCGGCGTGGTCACCCCGGCGGGGCCCCGTTTGGTCGATCGTCCCGCCGGGCTGGTACTCTGTGTCCTGTCGCCAGCGATGGTGGCACGCGCCGCTAGCTCAATTGGCAGAGCAGCGGACTCTTAATCCGCGGGTTCGGGGTTCAAGTCCCTGGCGGCGCACCCGTAACCAGGCTCCTGACCTGGGGTTTCGCTCAAAAGATCTTTTCGGGACTCCCCGAGTGGATCTTTGGTGTGCCCCTGGTGTGCGCGTCAGTCCCGGACGGGGCTCGCGGGCGCGCACACCGACCGTCCGGCCGTCCCGTGGCGGCGGCCGAGCTGGATCTTCGTCGCTGTCTCCGCGGGACGACCGGCTCGCGTCTGATATCCGTTCTTCCGCCGCCCGCGTCCGCTTCGCGGATGCCCGCCGGGAGCGGCCGTGAATGTCCGGGGCGAGGGCGCCTCCATGGACGGTCGGGCCGGGCGGCAGATGTCCCGCGCGGTCACGGTGGTCGCGGTGATTGTCGTCGGGCTGACGTTTCTCTTCGGCTTCGGCGACGTCTGGATTCTGGGACTGCGGCTGGGTGTGCCGGCCTATGTGGCACCGCTCGATCTCCGTGGGTTCAGGTGATCTGAGGGTCCTTCAGCGTGAACTCGGGGGTCGGATCGCGGTTGGAGTGCTGGTCGACCCCTGGGTTCCCGCTGGATCGTTGGGAGGCTGGCGCTCGGCAGGTTGCTCGAGGAGGGTGTGGGCGGCGTTGGCGTAGCGCATGGCAGTGCTGTGATCGAGGCCGAAGACGGCGGCAGGACGCTGATACGCGGCCGGGGTGGTTGTTCTTCTCGCTGCTGCGTGGGCTTCATGATGTGGGGAAGGCGACGCCGGCGTTTCAAATGAAGGACAGGGCGCTGGCCGGGCGGGTGCGTGCCGAAGGGTTGGGCTGGCGTGCGCTGAGCCCGGAACAGGGCCGTCGGTGGCACCATGCGCTGGCGGGCGCGGCGATCATGCGAACTGCGGCTGAGGAGGCTGGCTGGCCGCCGAGGGTGCGGCAGTGGGTGTGGCCGTTGATCGCCGGCCATCATGGGGTGGTCCCCCGGCCGTGAAGACGAAGGTTCCGAGCGGTTCGGCGCACGGCGATGACCGGTGGCAAGTGGCGCGGCGCGAGTTCGTTGGCCGGGTCGCCGCCGACCTCGGCACGGACCTGAGCGCGTTCCGGTCGGTGTCCTCGCCCGCGGCGGCCGGGGCAGCTGACGTTGTCGGGTCTGATCATCATGGCGGATTGGATCGCGAGCGACGAGACCCAGATTCGGGCCAAGCCGACCTGGAGGCGATTTCGTTCGAAGGCTCGCGGGAGTGTGCGCGGGCCGCGTGGGCGAAGCTCGGGCTCCCGGGAGGCTAGCGTCCGAGCGCGCCCGCGCCGGGCGGCGAGCGGGACCTGATGCGCCTGTGGTTCGGTCGGGATTCGCGCGACGCGCAGGCGCGGGCGGTCGCGATGGCGGAGGAGATGCCGGCACCGGGCCTGATGATCATTGAGGCGCCGATGGGGGAGGGGAAGACAGAGGCGGCGCTTGTCGCGGCCGAGGTGCTGCCCCGCCGGTTCGGCGCGGACGGTGTATTCGTGGGGATGCCGACGCAGGCGACGAGTAAACCCATCACCGCGTTCCCAGGATGCCGCCGCGTGCACGGCCGTGCCCTAAAATCCCACGTCACGGCGCCATCCGTATCCCGGCGTGCCGGCCCGTGCCGCGTCGTGCCCCAGCGTCTGCGCACGCGTTGAGCACACACCGGGTCGAACCGCGAATGCCAGAATGTAGTTCGTCCGTCGCGAAGGCGAACGGGAGGCCGTATTACGGAATGCGGTGTGTTCGTAGTGCGCTCATTTTCTGGCGCAAGCGGGCGCTGAAGCCGAGTCAACGGTCCAGCTTCGGAACGGTCCAGGCTCGGGCGCCGGACCACCGGGCGGGTCAGAACGGCAAGCAGAGAACCCTGCAGGCCACGATCACACCGATCACCCATGGGTCCGCTGACCCATGGTGACCGGTGCCGGTAGTTTTCGGCTCCAGGCCGAGGCTGACGTCGTCAACATAGAGGGTGGATTCGGTTCCTGTTCCGAGATAACCAACGTAGATTGTGATGGCCGTGGAACCGTCAGTCTTGAAGTCAGTTGCGATCTTGGTGTAACCATCACCGGCCGCGATCGACTGGACGCCTCCATTCGCGGGTGCGAAAGGGCCCTTCGGGAGGCGTCCACCGAGGTATACGGTGCCGATGTTTCCAGCCGCCCGGACGTAGGCCGACAGGTGGTAGACTGTTTTTGGGCTGACGGTCACCTGCTGCGACAGGCCATTCCAGGACGTCGGAGCCTCACCGGAGCCGTCGGAACCGATCCGGGCGGAGTTGGCGCCGCCGTGGGCGCAGCATCCGAGGCTGACGGACTGGCGGTCCGAGCCGTCCCGCGACCACGGGGAGGACAGCTCGAGGCAGGACTGCTGCTCGAATCCGGCGTCGGCGATGATGTTCTCCGGGCTGTGAACCGGCTTTATCGTCTTCGGGTGACAGCCGGCGGGGTCGCCGAACCAGGCGGTGCAGGTGGACGGCGGCCCTTCGCCGAAAATGCTGCCGCAGGCCCGGATGACGGTCGCGCTGTCGAGGTGGGCCGGCCGGGAGAAAAGCCTCAGGCCGATTCCCTCGAAGGTAGCGAACCGGCTGTCATGTCCTGGCCGGATGGTCTCACCATCGTCATGGCTGATCTGGAGCCAGACGTCGCCGCCATGGCCGTCGTTCGTATCCACGAGCGAGCCCGAGACGCAGCGCGCCTCGACGGAGTACCGGAGCTCGACCCGATTGGTATCGCCGGGAAAGGGTGACGAGGCCTGCTGGTTCCAGCCCGGGTCGTTGTTCCCGATGGCCGCGCAGCGTGCCGCCGCGACGGCTGCGGGATCGAGGGGGTGAGTCCCGGTGGCGGCGCCGACGGAGACGATGCTCAGCACGAGCACCGTACCGGCCGCGCAGAAGGCCAGACAGCTTGCGGTCGCGGTTCCCACTTGCCACCAGCGCGACATTGTCCGGTCCTGCCAGAGGTGGAGCGCCAGGACCGCAGCGATGAACGCGAAGACAGCGACCCAGACGTAGTCTCCGAGGTTGAACAGGGTCGCGCAGCGATGGATCAGGAGGGTCCCGATCGCCAGGGTGACACCCGATCCAAGATCGCTCCGCACCAGCCACCGGAGCGGACTGGGCGGCCCGCTGCCCGGGTCCGGAAGCGGGTCCGGCCGGTCCGGCGAGTCCGGCGGATCGGATGGATCGGGCGACGGCCCCGGCGAAGACACCACTTACCCCCGTGAACGTGCTGAACGGCAGGGCAATCATAGGTCGTCTCCACCTGGTTCCATCGAGGGTCCGACGGCGCTGTTGCGTTCGGCCAATGGGAGGCATGCCATCTGTTGAGCCGATCGGTCACACGGGCGCTGTTGCATTGAGCCGGCCCCGGGCACTCCGACGCGCGGGGCCGCATGAGCACACAATGAGCGCACGTGATCAGGCTCCCTTCGTCGCGGCCGTTCGGACAACGGCACCCTACGAGCCGTCAAACCCCCCGCCGACATCCCCCGCCGCCCGCGCCGGCACACCGCGGTGGTCGCTTCGTGGCCGCGCCGCCCGCGTCGACCACAGAGGGAATGCGTCCTGGCGGGGCCGGACCGAGCGGAGCACCTCCCGCAGGGCGACGTTTCGACACCGGCCGCGTTGATGCCCTCGACGATCCGGCGGCAGGTCACGAAGTCGACGCCCCGCCGGTCGGCGGCGTCGAGGAATGCGGTGGATCTGGCGCTGATCTTGTGGCCGGACTTGCGCGGCTGTGGCCACGCGGGGAGTGGAGTGCGACTGATCGTGGGCTATGGCGTTGGATCGGCGAACAGCTCAAGCTGGATGTTGTCGGGATCACGCAGGACCAACACGGCAGCGCCGGGAATGGAGTTCGCCGCCGCGACCGCCGAGTGGATGACGCCGCTGTCCGTCAGCCGCCGGGCCCACGTATCCAGCTCATCCCGGTCCGCCACGGCGAACGCCAGGTGGTCGAGGCCCACCCGTGTCTCGTCGAACGAACTGCCGTCGCCGTCGCGGTGCTGGGTGAGCCCGAGGCGGACGTGCAGGCTGCGGTGCCGCAGGAACACCTTGCGGCGCGACCCGTTCGGAGCTTCGTACTCTCCCACCCTGGTGAAGCCGAGGACGCTCTCGTACCAGGCTGCGCTGGTTTCGATGTCCCGCACGGTCAGGCCGAAGTGGTGGATGCCGACGATGCCGCCGACCGCCGGGTCCACAGGCGTCTGGGACGCGGACCCCACCTCGGACATGACCCACAGCATAGGCAAAGGTAGAGCTATGGAGGTGTCGCCTGCCCGCGACCCGGACCGACTCCCGGCGCGATCCGGTCAGAAGATCTTGAGAGGTCGCCGCGCGCCGGTCACCCCAGGCCGGCGACGATCTCAGCGATGACCCTCCGCAATCACAAGATCTACGCCAGAACCAGATCCAATCTTCGCCACACGAGGATGGAAACGTTGATCGCAACCTGTCATTTGGAACGAATGTTCCCCGATGTGGCCGGACCGTTCAACCGTTACGGAGGTACCGATAGCGCCGGAACGACGCTCCATCGTCCGTCATCTGTGCGGCGGCGCCGTCGTGAAGAAACCATCGTGCCCAGTCATGTCTGTCTCCCGGAGAGCTCGTTGGCGACCTCGCCGTACCGGTCGGTCGCCCGATGCGGCACTGACGATCAAGCAGTTCCCCGGCTGCGCGTTTCGCGTCCGGCCAGATAAGAACGACGGAGTCGATGAACATGGCAAGCACCCGGATCGGGGGCAGGCCGCAACCCGGCAACAGGGTCGGGCCGGAGCGATCCCACGCCCCCGGCCCGCCGGGGGCCCACCGGCGCTGAGGAGCCGGCGCGGCGGGCGCCTCCGGCTATGTCGGGCCGTGGGTGACGTGCGCGATGTCGCGAGCGGCTTGGGTAGGGGTGCGGACCTCGACGGCGCGCGGAGCGCAATGGTTCGCTTTCAGCCACCAAGCCATGCGGACCGGCGGGGGGTGCGTCGGGATGCGGGGTTCCCCAGTAGTAGTCCATGGCCTGGGCGATGTCCCAGACGGTGCAGCGGTACCACGACTCGTCCCGCCAGTCGTGGCCGTCATCGGGGCCGAGTCGAGTGAACCAGCGGGCAAGTGTGCGACGCGCGAACGCGGCCGGACTCGCCTACCCCCTCGATCATGAGCTACGCAGCGTCGGTCAAGCCCTCCAGGACGCCGTCTGCGCTCGTGACGACGATCTGTACGCGGTCGCCGACGCCGGGTGGAATCCGACCATCGATACGGTGCTGGCCAGCGGCGAGTACGGACAGTATATGACTCGCTACGCATTCATGGTCGAAGACAGTGACGACGGCTACTCCTGGCACCTGGTCTCGGCAACCCGCGGCGGCGGTGATGCCGCCGGGGTCGATGAGGTCCACGACCTCCGTCAACGTCGCGACGGCGTAGCTGGGCCGCGGTCAGTAGCAGCCAGGCGTCGCCGCGCGTCAGGGTGAGGGTGATCGGGGGCTCGTTTCTCCAGCGTCGCCGCGCCCCTCTGGTGCCGCATCCTCGTCGATCATCGCGAGCCCCCGTCGCTCGCCGCCCGGTGGCGGCCCCGCCACCAGGGCCTCCGGCGGGGCGCCGGCTTGGGTCCGGGCGACGACGCAGGTCACTTCCATGAGTACCTCGGCCTGACGGCGCGCGAGTGCGTCACCGATTTCGCCGTCCACAACGACGATCTCCCCGTACATGGTTGGCGGAGTATGCGGTCGCCGTCGTGCGTTGCGGTCCCGGCGATCTGTGTCCATATGACTACCGTATGTGTACATAGGCTGGGTGGTGTGTGTGACACCCTTGATCAAGTGGTCGCCGCGTAGTCCCAGGCGCCGGTCGTGACAGAGTCCCATTCGGGACTATCGAGCCCCTCGGGGCGGGCCCCGGCCCAGCTTGGACTCGACCGTTTTCGGCGCGCCCATTTAGCTGTGGCCGCGCAGGCATGACCGGATCAGTTGGCCGGAAGTCTCCTGTCCCGAATTTCGCCCCAATGTCTGGCCCGCAGCTCTGGGACAGGTTGGTACAGACCGATTCAGATGGCTCCCAACTCGCGCATTGCCTCATCGAACTGTGTGGTACCGAGATCGAGGGTGAGAACCCGGTCCCGGAACGGACTGAAACCGAGCCGTTGCCAATACTGGCGTAGCCTCTGGTGGCTGCGCGCCCGTTCGGCATCATCAGTCGCGCCGGGCTCGACGGCGTCGAGCGCGGCGAAGGAGCACCCTCTCCGAAGTTCGGCGAGCGCGAGTCCGGTTCCGAGAAGCCCGAATGCCCGACCGCGCCACGGTGGCTCCACGTAGACGCTGTTAACGAGTATGGCGTAGGTTCCGATGCCTGCCAGGCTACTGTCCAACTCCTCGTCGATCTCGTTGTCCGTGAGGAGTACGGAGGCCAGGTATTCAAGATCGGCTTCTCGAGCGTCGAGCGCATCGTAGAGACTGTTGTCGAGCAGGTCAACCACGACGATGTGCGCATAGCCCGCGCGAACCGGCACGACATCATCTCCGACATCGACCCCGGCCTGTTTCGCCAGCGCGAGAATCGTCTTCTCTGCCTTGTCGAGGTTGTCGGACTCAAAGTCCCGTCTCCAGTGAAAATGGAACTCGGCTGTGTAGTCTCGGGCTCCGGGCGGATATGCCTCCGCGTTTGCGCGGCGAAGCTCGGTGCTGAGCGTGACTACGAGCTCTCCCGGCAGGCTGTTGCGGAGGTCGTTCGGAACACCGGCGATCCTCATCCCCATCCTCATGGTTCCATTATGTTCAGACTGACCATGGATCCTCGGTGAGGGCGAGGAGTCGAGCAACAGGACGCAGCCGGTGCTGACCAGCGGAAACCGCGGCGACCAGCCCTGCCCGACCCGCACTCAGCACCCCCGGTCCTCGTCACGGAGGAAACGGGAGCCGGGTGCCGACCGGGCACGACGCACCGCTCCCTCCGAGGAGCGCGATCGTCGCCAGTCGACGCGGCTCAGGCGACCGGGATCGGCCGCCGACGCCGGTTGGGGTGTTCGGCGGCACTACCGTTGCGGGACAGCGCCGGGATCTCACCGGACTTCGCCGGATGCCATGTCGCTCCGGACCAGGCCGGATTGCGTTGCGGTCCCCGAGACGACCGTCCCGGTCGTGACGGACGCGAGTACGGCGCCGACCCCGCTCCGGGCCGTCAGGACCGCCGCGGGCATGGCCGCCAGCGGAACGGCGGGCGGTAGCCCAGCAAGTCCTCTAGACGATCTTGCCGCCCAACCGGGTCGCTGTGACCAGCCGCTGGCCGAGTTGGCCGTCGGCGGTAGCGGCGGTCGCAGCCGTGCTGGCCACTGCCAGTGGGGCGCGGGGCCCGGTGCCAACTCAACCGTGCCCGCGTGTCGGTGACCGAGTGCGGCCGTCCAAGGTGTGTCGGCGAGGTCGCGTTGATAGGCGCCGGTGCCGGGGACCGCTAGCGGCTCGGTTGGCCGGACGGGATCCGGGCCGCCCGCACGTCGTCCGCAGCGAGAGGCCTGCGCCACATGTGCCCCCGGCGGGGCACTCTGTAGAAGGGTGCGGCGCTGACCAGGCACTTTCCGTCGGAACGCTGCTCCTGGAGGCTGGTTTCGAGCTGCCGGGTCGTGCGCGGTGACCGCGTCGGCGCGGGTTGGGGCGCCGGGTATCGCGTTCCACACCGTGACGGTGATCATGTCGGCGGTAGTGAGGTGCCAGCCCGTTGGCGGGTCGCCACGGTCCCTGCCCGAGGTCGATGGATGTGGTGTCGAGGTTAGCCGGCTGGGGTCAGACAATCGTCCGTGGCCGCGCCGGTGGCCTGACCTGGTGTTTGCTGCGAGAACCGGCAGGATGCGCCGATTCCTGGCCGGCGCCGTGCCAGTCTCGACCGGTTTGTCCGCGTCCGGCTCGACCGCCGTGTCGGTTATCGTCCTGGCCATCTGGTGCCTCCTCTACCTGCGCGTATGCGCAGACTGTCACAGGGGAGTTACACCGTTGTTCATACAGTCCCAGGCGCGGTTCAGCTCGACCCGTGTCGTCTGTGGGCGTCGGCCTGTTCGGGTTCCAACGAGGGCATGGTCGTCGTTCTGTGGTGGGTGGGATGATGTTTGTCTGGTCACCGGCGCGCCACGGTAGGTGGCTTTTCGTGGTGTGGGGGTGGCAGTCGGTGGGCGAGTCGGCGGTCGGGGCGATGCAACGGTTCTTCGTGTCGTACACCGGTGTGGATGTCCGGTGGGCCGAGTGGGTCGCGTGGACGTTGGAGGCTGAGGGTCATGAGGCGCTGATCCAGGCGTGGGACTTCGGCCCGGGGTCGCATTTCGTCGGTGAGATGCAGCGGGCGTTGGACGGTAGCCGCCGGACGGTGGCCGTGTTGTCGGCTGCGTATCTGGCTTCGGCGTTCGCCTCTGAGGAGTGGCAGGCGGCGTGGGCGGCGAATCCGGACGGCTCGAAAAGGCTGTTGCTGGTGGTGCGGGTGGAGGACTGTGCCCGGCCGGGTCTGTTGCGTCAGGTCGTGTCGGTCGACCTGTTCGACGTCGACCGGGAGGTGGCGCGGGAGCGGCTGTTGGCGGCGATAGCGCTGGGGCCGCGAAAGCCCGCGACGGAGCCGGATTTCCCTGCCCAGCCGCGGGTGGTGGCGGGTGGTGGGGCGACGGCGGCGGTGTTTCCGTCGGATCTGCCGGCGGTGTGGAATGTGCCGCCGAGGCTGAGCCGGTTCGTGGGCCGCGATGAGCAGCTCGCCGCGGTGGAGCGCGAACTGGCCGCGCAGGGGGTGGCCGGGGTGTGCGCGGTCCACGGCGTCGGTGGGGTGGGGAAGACGGCGTTGGCGATCGAGTACGCCCACCGGCATGCCGGTGATTTCGACGTGGTCTGGTGGGTAGCGGCACAGGACCCGGCGTTCGTCGCCGGCGATGTGGCCGCGCTCGGGTCTGAGCTTGGCCTCGGCGACGGCGCCGAGTGGCCGGCGGTCGCGGGAGTTCTGCGGGCGCAGGGTCGCCGGTGGCTGCTGGTGTTGGACAACGTGGACGACGCGGCGTTGATCGGGCCGTTTCGGCCGTCGGATGCGGGTGGGCGCCTGCTCGTGACGTCGAGGTTGGCCGGCCTCGATGGGTTCGGCGGCGCAGTCGAGGTCGGCGAGTTCAGCGCTGAAGAGGCGGTCGGTCTGCTGGCGGGACGGGTCGATGGGATCGACACCGGCGTCGCCGGACGGATCGTCGCATTGTTGGGAAGTCTGCCGTTGGCGGTCGAGCAGGCCGCCGGCTACCTGCGTCAGACCGGGACACCTCCAGCCGACTATGTGGAACTGCTGGAGACCCGGCTGGGCGACATGCTGCGCCGCGGCTGGGTAGCCGAGCGGCCCGGGGTCACGGTGGCGAACCTGTGGGAGCTGTCTATGGCCCGGCTACGCGCCGAGCGGCCCGCGGCAGCTGAGCTGTTGGAGCTGTGTGCGTTGTGCGGGCCGGAGCCGATCCCGTTGGACCTCGTCACCGGTGGGGTCGCGGTCCTGGCCGACGGGCCGTTGCGGCGGGCGGCGGGTGACCTGGTGGAGTGGGCGGACACCGCGGGCGCGCTGGTCGGCTTCAGTCTCGCGCGTCGAGATGGGACGACACTGACGGTCCACCGGCTGATCGCCGCGGCGACGCGGGCCGGCATGGACCCGGCCCGTCAGACGACTGCCGACGCGGCCCTGGTGCGGCTGGTGACGGCGACGCTGCCCGGCGACGTTGGGAATCCTGCGGCCTGGCCGCGGTGGCGCGAGCTGTTCCCACACGCGCGGACCGTGCTCGCAACCGACGACAGCGACCGAGACGAGGAGACGCTTCGGCGTGTGGCGTGGCTTAGTGACCGCTGCGGGGTGTACCTGGCGGATCAGGGCCGGCCGGACCTGGCGATCGCCTACCTGCATCGCGGCCTGTCCCTCAACGAGGGCCACCTTGGCCCCGACCATCAGAACACCCTGACTGCCCGCAACAACCTCGCCAGCGCCTACGAGACGGCTGGGCGCGTGGGCGAGGCGATCGACCTGTTCGAGCAGGTCGTGGCCGACCGGCTGCGGGTGGTCGGCCCCGATGACCCGGACACCCTGTCCTCCCGGCACAACCTTGCCAGCGCCTACCAGGCGGCGGGACGGGTCGAGGACGCGATCGACCTGTACGAGCGGGTCTTGGCCGACCGGCTGCGGATGCTTGACCCCGACCACCCGAACACCCTGGCCTCCCGGCACAACCTCGCCTACGCCTACGCGGCGAACGGGCGAGCGGCCGAGGCGATCGATCTGTACGAGCAGATTTTGGGCGACCGGCTTCGGGTGCTCGGCCCCGATCACCCGGACACCCTGTCCTCCCGGCAGAACCTCGCCGGCACCTACCAGGCGGCGGGGCGGGTCGAGGACGCGATCGACTTGTTCGACGAGGTCCTGGCTGACAGCACCCGGGTACTGGGCGCCGACCACCCGAACACGCTGTCCGCCCGCCACAACCTCGCCTACACCTACCAGCTGGCTGGGCAGATGGACGACGCGATCGACCTGTTCGAGGAGGTCGTGGGCGACCGGCTGCGGGTACATGGCCCCGACCACCCGAACACTCTGGCCTCGCGCCACAACCTCGCCTACGCCTACCAGGCAGCGGGTCGGGTCGAGGACGCGATCGACTTGTTCGACGAGGTCCTGGCTGACAGCACCCGGGTACTCGGCGCCGACCACCCGGCCACGCTTTCCGCCCGCCACTACCTCGCCCGCGCCCACCAGGAGGCCGGATGGGTAGACGACGCAGTCGACCTCTTCGAGGAGGTCGTGGCCGACCAGCTGCGGGTGTTCGGCCCCGATCATCCGCACACCCTGACCGCGGCCAGCAGCCGCGCATTCGCCTACCAGGAGGCCGAGCGGCTGGACGACGCGATCGTTCTGTTCGAGCAGGTCGTGGCCGACCAGCTGCGGGTGCTCGGCCCCGACCACCCGGACACCCTGGCCTCCCGTCACCACCTCGCCTTCGCCCACCAGGAGGCCGGACGGCTGGACGACGCGATCGTTCTGTTCGAGCAGGTCGTGGCCGACCAGCTGCGGGTGCTCGGCCCCGACCACCCGGACACCCTGACCATCCGCAACAACCTCGCCGCCGCTTACCAGGCAGCCGGCCGGGTGGAGGACGCCATCCGCCTGTACGAGAAGGTCCTGGCCGATTCCGCCCGGGTGCTCGGCCCCGACCATCCAGGCACTCTGACCGCCCGCAACAACCTCGCTGCCGGCTACGAGGCGGCCGGCCGGGTGGACGACGCGATCGGCCTGTTCGAACAGGTCCTCGCAGACGTCACCCGGGCACTCAGCCCCGACCACCCGTTGATAGACACAGTCGGCGCTAATCTCGACGCCGCGCGCGAGAATCACGGCCAGGCATCGACTGGGTGACCGGAACGAGCGGGTGTCCCTGCCAAGCGCTGCCTGTCCGTGGACGACACCGAGGCCAACATCAACGCGACAAGCGCGGAAGGCATGACCGCCGCGGTCGCGAGCACCGAGGATCTCGTCCGCAGGGCCGACCACGCGATATACGGCGCTCCGTGAACAGGACCGGATGGCGATGCCCGGCTAGTTTCGCCGGGGCCCAATCGCGATGACCTGTCCGTGCACACCACGCAGCGTCCGGATGGCGGTCCAGGTGGAGTGGGTCAAGGTTTGCGGGCGACTGCGCCGTAGAGCCAGTCGGTGTGGGGGCTTTCGTCGTCGTCGGGGTGCCACTGCCAGGGACGTACCAGGCCGGGCTCGACGAGTTCCAGGCCGTCGAAGAAGCTCGCGATCGTGGTGCGCGGCCGGAATTTCATCATCTCCGGCTCGCGGGCAGCGTTCACCGAGCTCGCGCAGGCCATCTGATCAGGCCACCAACCCGCCTCACCCATGCCTCGGGCCGGCTCAATGCAACAGCGCCCGCCGGCCGTCCCTACTGCGCCTCGCTGAGATGGACCATGGCGTCGTACAGCTGCTCGGACGTCATCGGCGGCTCGGGGATCGGATGTGCCCGCTCAGCCCGGTAGGCGTCGAGCATGAGGTGGAGGTAACGCCGCCAGGCGTTGGGCGCTGTGGCGCTGGTGGCCTCGATGATCCTGCCGTTCGACCAGATGAGATTGACGATGTCGGCCAGTGTGATATCGCGGCGAGCCTCGCCGGCTTCTTGGGCCCGGGTGAGCATGTCCGCGATCTGCTGGCACATTTCGTCGTGGATGCGCTCGGTCTCGGCGCTGTCGGTGAAGCGGCGGGAGAGGAAGTCGTTGAAACCCCGGTCTCCCGCCTGCATGCCGAACAGGTGCTCCAGGTAGTAGACGAACCCTTCCCACGGGTCGTTCATCTCCAGGGCCTTGTTGGCCCCGTCGAGGAACTCCTGAAGCCGGGGCTGGAAGGCGGCCATGAGCAGGTCCAGGCGGGTTGGGAAGTGGCGGTACAGGGTGCCGATGGCAACGCCGGCGTCGCGTGCGATCTTCTCTAGGGAGGCATCCACGCCGTGTGCGGCGAATTCGCGCTGCGCCGCGGCGAGGAGCTTGTCTCGGCGCTCCCGGGCGTCGCGGCGCAAGGGCCTGCGCATCTGCTCAACGTCGTTACGGCTCACTTCGTCAGCTTACCGGCGATCATGAGGGTAGCCTCCCCTTCCGCGCCGCTCAGGAGTCCGGCAGAGCGCGGTTGACCTCAGAGAGCTCGTCGGCGTGGTCGTGCGCGACGCGGGCTGACGGCGCGCGGCAGCACCGTGGCGCCCGTGACGACCCCGGGGGTCCGCCCTCCCGCGAGCATGACGTTCGTTCGGTGCCCTGGGCACGGTGGCAGGGCTGAGAACTGGCCAGGAGGCTGCCGGGACCCGGGCGGTACCCGGCCTGTATGTCGCCGCCTTCGCGGGCAGCGTTCGCGACCAGGCGGCGAGGGGTACCTCATCTCCCTTCGTCTCCTTGGTGCCGCCAGATGTCGAGGCCCAAAACTTCTGCCAACGTGAGGCACTCCTCCGGGAATAGGTGAGGTGCCCCTCCGCTTGTGCAGACAGCAACGACCGGAGGGGTGCCTCATCTTGGCGCTCTGACCTGACCGCACGAGGAGCGAAGCAGATGAGCACTACGAAGCCCTCCGCGGCGCAGGCGCCTCAGCGGCCCGCGGAGGCCGTCGCAGCGCGCCTGGCCGCTTCGCCCGATCCCCATGCCGAGCGGCGCTGGATGGCTCTGGGTGTCCTCGTCATCGCCCAGATCATGATCCTGCTGGATGCGACCGTCGTGAACGTTGCCCTGCCCTCGGCGCAGGCCGACCTCGGCTTCTCCGACGCCAGCCGCCAGTGGGTGATCACCGCCTACGTGCTGGCCTTCGGCAGCTTGCTTCCGCTGGGAGGCCGGCTGGGCGACGCGCTCGGCCGCAAGACCATGTTCATCGTGGGACTGCTGGGGTTGCGATTGCCTCCGCTGCCGGCGGCGCGGCCCCGAACATCGGCACGCTGATCGCCGCCCGGACCGCCCAGGGCGGGTTCGCCGCAGTTCTCGCGCCGGCGGCGTTGTCGCTGATCACGGTGATTTTCACCGACCTCAAGGAGCTGAACAAGGCGTTCGGGATCTTCGGTGCAGTGTCCGGCAGCGCCGGCGCCGTCGGCCTGCTGCTGGGCGGGCTGTTGACCGACTACGTGGACTGGCGCTGGTGCATGTACGTCAACATCGTCCTCGCGGTCGCCGGGATCATCGGTGGCCTCACGCTGCTGCACAACTCTGCCGAGCCCGACAAGCCCAGGCTGTCCGTGCCGAGCACGGTCGTCGGCTCGGCGGCGGTCTTCGGGTTGGTCTTCGGGTCGGCCAAGGCCCAGACCGACGGCTGGGGCTCGGCGGTCACACTGATCCCGCTCATCGCCGGCGGTCTCCTGCTGGCCGGCTTCGTCGTGCTCCAGCAGGTCGCCCGCCACCCGCTCATCCCGCTGCGGGTGGTCGCCGACCGCAACCGTGGTGCCGCCTACCTGACGCTCTTCCTGGCGAACGCGGCGGTGTTCGCGCTGTTCCTGTTCCTGACCTATTACTTCCAGGGTGTGCTGGGCTACTCGCCGATCATGACCGGCGTCGCGTTCCTGCCGATGATGGCGGCGATCACCGTAGTCGCCACGCTGACCCAGGGCGTGCTGCTGCGGCACCTGACCATGCGGGTCATCGTCGCCGCCGGCTTGATCGCCTCCGGTGCCGGAGCTGCACTGCTGACCCAGGCCGGTGCGGGCAGCCCGTACGCGGCCTGGGTACTGCCCGGGCTGGTCCTGGTCGGGACCGGCATCGGGTCGGCCGCCGTCGTGGCAGTCGCGGTCGGGCAGCAGGGTGTCGATCCGCGCGACGCTGGTACGGCGGGGGCGCTCAACAACGTCTCCCAGCAGCTCGGCTCGGCGCTCGGCGTCGCCTTGATCAGCACCTTCGTCGCCACCGCGACCAGCCACTACCTGACCCGCCACGGCAGCACTGCCGTCGTCGGCGCAACCGTGCACGGGTTCACCATCGGCTATTGGTGGGCCGCTGGCGTCTTCTGGGCTGCCGCCGTCCTTTGCAGCGCCCTGATCCGCGGCGGCACCCGGCTCCATCACGAGGCCGGCCAGCCCGAGCCCCTCGACGAGATCGCCGGCGGACTGATCTGACAGCCCGTGGCGGGTGGCGCCCCGGTGGCAGGACGGATCGCGGCGCCAACCACCAGAACACCAACCACAACCGACAGAAAGGCCAGTTCACCATGCCCAAGCTCGATGGCAAGGTCGCCGTGATCACCGGAGCGACGTCTGGGATGGCGCTAGCAACGGCCAAGCTGTTCGTGGCTGAAGGCGCCCACGTGTTCATCACCGGACGACGCAAGGACAAAGTGGACGAGGCGGTCACCGCCATCGGCCACAACGTAACGGGCGTGCAGGCGGACTCAGGAAACCTGAACGACCTCGCCCGCTTGGCCGAGACCGTGCGGGAGCATCACGGACGAGTCGACGTCCTTTTCGCCAGCGCCGGCATCGGCTCGGTATCCGACCCGCTGGGCAGCATTACCCCGGACTCGTTCGACGCGCTCGTGGCCGTCAACTTCCGGGGCACCGTGTTCACCGTTCAATACCTGCTGCCGTTGATGAGCGACGGCGCGTCGGTCATCTTGAACGGCACGACCAGCGCGACCAAGGGCATCCCCGGCGCCGGGGTGTACTCGGCCAGCAAGGCTGCCGTTCGCTCACTCGCGCGCACCTGGGCCGCGGAGCTGAAGGACCGCGGCATCCGGGTGAACGTCATCAGTCCCGGCTCGATCGACACCGCGCTCTTCAGCACCGTCACCCCGGAATTCCGGGAGCAGATCACCACCGCCATCCCCCTAGGACGGCTGGGGACCAGTGAAGAGATCGCGGCCACCGCGCTGTTCCTCGCCTCTGCGGACGCCAGCTTCATCACCGGCGCAAACCTGGTCGTCGATGGCGGATTCAGTCACATCTGACGCCATCCGGCCAGGCAGCCGGCCCCCGATCCCTTAAAGCAAAAAATTCATCCCAGACTACGGAAAGTGAGCACCCGTCCATGAGCAGCATCAGCTTCATCGGCCTGGGCGGCATGGCCCGCGCCATAGCCACCCGCGCGGTCGAGGGCGGCAACGCCGTCGAGGTCATCGGCCGCGACCAGGCCAAGGCCAAGGACCTGGCCGCCGCCCTCGGCGGCGGCGCGACGGCCGGGACATTCGGCACCGCCCCGGCCGGCGACATCGTCATCCTCGCCGTGCCCTACGCCAGCGCCGCACAGGTCCTCGCCCAGTACGGGGACGCACTGGCCGGCAAGGTCGTCATCGATATCTCGAACACCTTCAACACCGACGCCACCGCGCTGGTCACCCCTGACGGCACGTCCGGCGCGCAGGAGATCGCCAAAGCCGCCCCGGCCAGCGCGCACGTCGTGAAGGCGTTCAACACCGTCTTCGGCCACGTCCTGGCCCAGGGCGGCCCGCTGGACGTGCTCATCGCCGGCGACGACGCGGACGCCAAGGCGAGCGTGTCGGCGTTCATCGAGAGCCTCGGGCTGCGCCCGCTGGATGCTGGCGACCTGGCGGCGGCGCACTGGCTGGAGGCGGCGGGCCCGCTGTTGATGGGCCTGGCCAGCCATGGCGCAGGGTTCAACATCAGCCTCGGCGTGAACGTCCTGGGCTGAAGCCCCGCTTGCAGTTCCAGCGCCGCGCACTGGCACCCGGCGGCCATCCCGGGCATGCAGGGTTCCGCCTGCCCGGGATCTCGGCGGCCCCCGTGCCATCCGACCTGCAGGAATCGACTCTGACCACCCGGGACTGCCCGCGTCCGGCACCGGCGAAGCCGTCATCAAGCAGGTCGGCGACAACATCTCATCGTGGCTGGCCACACACGAAAGACTGAAGGAGACACTCGTGCCTGACTACGGCCATCCTCTGCGTTTCGCGACGTTCATCTCTCCCGCCAACTCCCCGGCGGACCGTCCGGTCGAGCTGGCGCAGCGCAGTGAACGGCTCGGTTTCGACTTCGTCACGTTCCAGGATCATCCCTACCAGTCGAGTTTCCTCGATACCTGGACCCTGCTGAGCTGGGTGGCAGCGCGGACCGAGCGCATCGGCGTGTCCGCCAACGTGCTGAACCTGCCACTGCGCCAGCCCCCCGCCGTGCTCGCCCGCGCGGCTGCCAGCCTCGACCTGCTCTCTGGTGGACGGACGAGCCTCGGGATCGGGGCCGGCTTCTACTGGGACGCCGTGCAGGCGGCCGGCGGACGGCGGCTGACCCCGCTGCAGGGCGTGGCGGCGCTCAGCGAAGCCATCGACCTGATCCGCGGGATCTGGGACGCCGACGCGCCCGGCGCCCTCCATGCCGACGGCGAGTTCTACAAGGTCCACGGCGCCGAGCGCGGACCCGCGCCCGCACACGAGATCCCGATCTGGCTCGGCGCCCACAAGCCGAGGATGCAGGACCTCGTCGGACGCAAGGCCGACGGCTGGCTGCCGTCGCTGCCGGTCATGGAGCCCGGCGGCCTGCCCAAGGGAAACGCGATCATCGACGACGCCGCTCGGACCGCGGGCCGCGACCCCCGCGAGATCACCCGTCTGCTCAACATCTTCCCGGACCAGCAGACCCCGGAAGCGCTGGCCCAGATGACCCTCCAGGAGGGCGTCAGCATCTTCATCCTGGCCAGCGACGATCCGGACGTGCTCGAACGCTTCGCCGCCGAATCGATACCCGCCGTACGCGAACACGTCGCCCGGGGACGCAAATAGCACGCGCGCCCGCTTCGGCACCGCTCACGCGCCGACTGCCGGCCGCCGACCGGCCTGAGCTCTACCTCGAAACGTTCGTGACCACCCGTCCGCATGCCGGCCGGCATCTGCTCGCTGCGGTCATCCGCGAGGCGAACTCCCGCGGCGCCGAACAACTGCGAGCCGACTGGACCGGCGGCGACGGACGACTCGTGCGCTACTACGAGCAGCAAGGCTTCACATCGGTGAGACCTTCCACGCGGAACCTGACGGGATGGACGATGATCGAGGTCTTCGACGGCGGCCCGCCATTCCGGGCGGCCCTCATGGTCGGCGACATGCCTCGCCATGTCTCGTCGTGGCAGATCCGGCTCGGCGCCACGTCGATCCGCTGCTTGCACTCGGCGACCCAGCCATACCGCGGGTCACACGCGTAGTCGCAGAACAGCGCGACCGCGCCCTGGTAGGAGCGCGCCGTCGAGTGCGCCCAGCCGCCTGCCGCGATCCACCCCTCCAGCTGCGTCGGCGTCCACGTCCACGTCCACGGCCAGCCGCCGGTGGCCGCTTGGAAACGGCGCAGCACCCGTTCCCGGCCATCGATGATCAATGAACGCAGCCTGCGGCTGACCTGCTGGCGGCGGAAACCGGCCAGCATCTCGTCGAACAGCGAGCTCCGCCCGCGGCGCTGTCGTGTCGTCGACCAGCACCAGCGCCGCCGTGCCCGCGGTCCTAGACCGCATCGGCGTCTCCTCACGCGTTGCGCCAGCCGCCACATCGCGGCACCAAACGCAACGACACTAGACGCCACAATCTGTCATCTAAGGTGCAGACCGACCCGCGGCGCTGGGTCAGCCAGGACAGCCAGACGATCAAGAACATCACCCAGGTCCAGGACCGGGTGGGCGCGTCGAGCGAGCTCGGCATCTTCATCACCTCGACCGACCTGTTCAGCGACACGACCGCCCGCTTCGTCGACGACTTCGCCGCCCGCCAGCTCGCCGCCCACCCGAGGGAACTCGTCGGCGCGGCCAGCCTGGTGACGGTGGTCAGCTATCTGGCGGACGTGCCCGGGGCGACGCACGTGGCGCCGACCGGCGCCGAGGTGGCCGCCGCCTACGCCGTCGAACCGCCCGACCTGAAGCAGAGCACCGTCAACTCCGGCGGCCACGCCTTCAACCTGATCTTCCGGGTCTCGCCGATCTCGCTGGAGCAGCTCAAGGGGGTCGTGAACGACGTCCGGGCGACCACCGCGGCGCCGGCGGGCGTGTCCGCCACCCCGTCCGGGCTGGCCGTCGTCGGCGTCGGGCTGCTGAACAACATCGAGAGCAACCGGGTCGCGCTGACGTACTACGCACTGGCGGTGATCGGCATCCTGGTGCTCGCGTTCAGCTCGATGCCGCTGCTGTCGGCCCTGATCGTCCTGCCGCCGCTGCTCGTCGCGGCCGACCACAGCGGCTGGGTGCACCGGCGGGGCGAGCCCGCGCCGGACTCCGGCTGGTCGCGCGGGCTCGGCCCGTCCGCCTCCGCCGGCCCGTCCGGCTCCGGTGCCGCGGAATCCGCCCGTACCGGCGGCCGCCGAAAGCGGAGGGACGGTCGGTAGCCCCCGAGCGCGGACAGCGACGGCCAGCCTGCCGCAAGCAGGCTCGGCCTGGCCGAACGCCTCGCGGAGATCCCCGGGATCGGTCTCCCCCACCGCCCACGCGATCATCGCTGAGATCGGGGTCGACGTGGCCGCGTACCCACCTCCGGCTACCTGGCCTCCAGGGCCGGTCTGGCACCCAAGAGCCGCGAATCCGCCGGCCGGGCCAAACCCAGCCGGCCCGCGAAAGGCAACCGCCACCTCGGCCCCGACTACTATGAACGCCGCCAGGACACCCGGAAACAAGCCGCCGGCCACGTAAAACGCCTCGAACGCCCAGGCTTTCAGGTCACCTCACCCCACCCGAGGCGCCAGCCATCTGACCGGCCGGCTGCCCGAGCACCATCCGCCCAGGCTCAGCGGCCAACAACCCCTGGGGCTGACCTGGCATGCACATGATCAGGTGGATTTTCGTTCTAGGAACTACTCGTCTACGATCGCGCGTCAGGTACAGATATCTGGAGGTTCTTGGTGGCCATAGGTTCCGCTCGCGGCCCGTTGATGAGGCCGATGGCCGCTGGTCTGCTCGCCGCCCTTGTCTTCGGCCTGAGCGCATGCGGCGGGTCGCATGATTCGGCGACCAGTAAGTGCAATACCACGGCTGTGCCGGGTATGGATGCGCAAAGCGTGACGTTAGGCTTGCTGACGGCGACGGAGGGTGCAACTGCTCCGGCGTTGCTACCCTTTCGGGCCGGAGTCGACGCCCGGTTGGGCCTGGAGAACTCCAAAGGGGGGGTCAACGGGAGGACTCTGAATTACAAATGGGAGAACGACAACTCGACCGGTACCGGTGGCGCGGCCAGCGTCAAGCGGCTGGTGGAGGCCGATCACGTGTTCGGCATCATCGGCGGCTCGGTGAACACGGCTGATTCGTCCGCCTATCTCGCGAGCCAGGGGGTGCCCGTCGCCGGGTTCGCCACCGACGGCACTTGGCGGCAGCATCCGAACATGGTCGCCTTCTCGAATCCGGTGGTGGGCTTGCCCGTCACCACATACGGCAACGTGATCAAGTCTCAGGGTGGGCATCGGGTCGCTGTTCTCTTCTCCGCTTTCGCAACCGCGAGTGAGGTTCTGGGGGACACTCTGGCCGCCGGTATCCGGGGGATGAACATGCCGGTGGAGCAGATCAGGGTTTCCCCGAACGCGGCGGACTACGGGCAGATCGCCCGGAAACTGCACGCGGACAACGTGGATACGCTGCTGTCCATTCTTAACCCCGATCAACTGGCGGCCATCGTGTCCGCGTTGGTCGCCGCCGGCAGCCCGCGCCCCCTCGTCATTTCAACGGCCGGTTACTCCCAGAGTGCTCTTCAGTCATTCGGCTCGCAACTTGAGGGTACGTATTTCTCCGCGCTGACGCGTCCCTTCGAGGCTCCCAACCCGGCGTTGGACGAGTACCGGTCGGCGGTCGCCGCCTACGCGCCGTATCTCCAGGATGCGGAGCAGACGGTCGGGGTGATGGGGTGGATCTCCGCCGACATGTTCGTCCAGGGTCTGCGGCGGGCGGGAACGTGTCCGACCCGGTCGTCATTCCTGACCGCGCTGCGCGGAATCAGCGCCTATGACGCGGACGGTCTGCTGGCGCGGCCCGTCAATCTCGCCTCGCTCACCCCGTCGATAGACCAGTGCTATTTCCTGGTCAGGGTGGCGGCCGGGCACTTCGTCGCCGCGCAGCAGCCGGTCGCGTGTGGCCAGGCACTGGGCGGATGACCTGGCCGACTTCGACCGGGTTGGCCTTACCAGCTGGCCGAGGCGCTGGGCCCGGTCCGGGGAAGATTCCCAGGTACGGGGACGACCGATCCGCGATGTGCTCACTCACGAGGGCCTCGGGAAAGACCCCCGCACGTGAAGGGTGTCACGGATAGCGAACAGCGGCTCGTCGGGCAGGAGCTCCAGGCCGGCTTCGGCGCGAGCGGCGGTGACCTCCTCGACCGTCGTCCACAGCGCGGTGGACACGATGACGAGATTCTTTTCCGCCATCCACACCGGCTCGCTGCCGGGCGTGTCGGGCTGGATCTCGCATCGCATTACGCGCTGGCCGAGGACGCCGTCATCTACCGGGAGCAGATCGTCATCCCAGGTGTGCGGACGCTGCCGCCGCGGCTGGCCTGAACGGGCCGATGCGCCCGGTTCGCCCGCGGGTCCAGGCCGGGCATCGGCCCCGCACGACACCACGACGGCATTCCTGGAAAGATTGTCCAATGAGGATCGAACAGGGTCAGGTCGCGGTCGTGACGGGGGCAGCCAGCGGCATCGGGTACGGGCTGGCCGAGGCGCTCGCGGCCCGAGGCGTCCACGTCGTGCTGTCCGACGTGCAGACCGATGCGGTCGAGCGGGCTGCCACCAAGCTCGCCGGAACCGGGGGCATGACGGTCGCGGTCCCCGCCGATGTCAGCGACGCGGATCAGGTGGGCCACCTCGCCGAGGCCACCATCGACCGGTTCGGCCGGGTGGACCTGGTGTGCAACAACGCCGGCGTCGTCAGCCGGCCGGCGCCGATGTGGGAGCAGAGCCTGGGAAGCTGGCGCTGGCTGGTCGACGTGGCACTGTTCGGGGTCGTCCACGGCGTGCACCACTTCGTCCCGCACCTGATCCGCCAGGGCGGCGGCCACGTCCTCAACACCGCCTCCGTCGGCGGCCTGATGCCGCTGCCGACGCTGACGCCGTACAACGCGGTCAAGCACGCCGTCGTCGGGCTGACCGAGTCCCTCAACCTGGAGCTTCGGGCCGTCGCCCCCACCCTCGGCGCGAGTGTGCTCTGCCCGGGCCTGGTGGCCACCGCGCTGGCCGAGACGTCGCGGGCGAACCAGCCGGCGGGGGCCGAGACACCCGACCCGGCGTACACCACCGAGGAGCGCGCGGCGCAGAGCGGCGAGTCGATCCTGCTGCCCGCGGACGTCGCCCGCATCGCGATCGAGGGCATCGAGGCGGACCGGGTGCACATCCTGACCAATCCGGAGACGGCCGCCGGGGTGCGGGCGCGCGTCGAGTCACTCCTCGCCGATCTGCCCTGGTAGGTCCTTACCCGGCCGGGTGTCCGGTTCGGGCGGTCCTACCTGAGCAGGTATGGCGGACGGCCCGAACAGGGTTCCCAGATAGACCGAGTCAGGAAGTGCCCGCTGCAGGCCGCCCTCCTGCTCCGACGGACGCCGACGCGATCGCGGACAATCTGGGCTTGGTCGAACAGTCGGCCCGGCTCATCGCGATGGCGCTGGAACCCGCCGGGCCAGACGCGCGGGCCGAGAATGCCAGCGCTGCCGGGCTGGTCGCTGCGTCCGGGCGCAGCCATGGGCTGACGTCCACCCCGAGCACCAGCCGGCCATCGGCCGCGCGCGGTACCGCCAGCCCGGCT